>Ga0224506_10000277_pt1 | contig 47768 bp, 71 predicted proteins | sample SF_Jan12_sed_USG_2_FD_169108 | JGI IMG/M metagenome (GOLD analysis project Ga0224506, IMG submission 169108) | Sediment microbial communities from San Francisco Bay, California, United States - SF_Jan12_sed_USGS_8_1 | ecosystem: Environmental > Aquatic > Marine > Sediment | place: USA... | reverse complement strand
AATTGATCTTCATGTTTCAGAAGAAGAATTGGCAAAAAGGAGACTCGAATGGAAAAAACCAAAGCCCAATTACACATCAGGTGCACTTGCAAAATATGCAACACTTGTAGGCTCGGCAGCACATGGGGCAATCACATCTGCAAACCCATAGATGAACAATATATCCACAAGCTTTATAGATCACGATCTACAATATACATCAGAGATAACAGAAAGAAAAAATAACTTTTGTTTATGAAATTACTGTTGTCTACTACAGGTCTTCTCTAACGTTTCTATTGATCATACTTTGATTCCAGTGATCAGTTTTTGAGGATTAATCAGGACAAAAGCATCATCAAAACACTATTGCAAAAATGAAAAAATATTCTAACAAAAATCGCTAATTCTAATTAGATTTATTTTTTTTAAACTCTTGACGTCTTTTCTGTCTATTGCCGCCACCAATGTTATGTCCATGAGGTAATTTCTTAGTCATATCAATTATTTCCCTATCGTTCATGTATACCTTTGTAGTTTTAATTCCAACAGGGTTCAAACATCTAGGATTTGAATCTAAATTATTTCTATTTCTTGTTACATAATCACCCTAGAAAAGAAGGGAAAGGTGATATCTATTTGTCAGATTTTGGAGGAGCTTCTTCTTTTTTTGGCTCTTCTTTTTTCTTGTCGTCAGCGACAACTGTTGTTGGGTTATTTTCTTGATTTGTCATGTCTATATAGATAGACACACGCAATATATACTAATGTAATATCATTATAGAAAAATGAAAAATCTATAGATATTCAGGCATGAAATTTGTCAAATACGTCAGTATATACCATAGAGAATCAAATAACAGCATGTTTAAAAAAATAATTGAAAAAATGAGAGTTGGTTCTTGTAAAACAAATACCACAGACAATGTAAATGCAGTCAAAGAATCTGAAAAGAAACAAGAAGGCAATACAAAGTGAAATACAATTGTGCCAAATGTAGTTTTCAATGGGAAGGAACATCATATACTTTTGATAAGGTTCGAGAACATGAAAAAATTCATCTGCCAAAAAATGAAAACACGTCTAGTCGTTGCAATATATGAGTCTGCAAGAACTAGTATAGTTTCAATAAGAAACAAAATACAAGAATTTAAAATGAAATTGGATTTATTTTATACATTAATTTAATTTGGATGTTAAGAAAAGAGATAAGATGTCTAGAGATAAGGAGTTTAAGATACAACTATCAGTAGAAGATATCAACAAATTAGATGATGTAATTAGAGGAATGAGTGATAGTTCAAAATCTATTGAAAAGTCAAATGAACTAAAAATTAATACCAAAAACAATCAAAGCACAATCAAGGGACTAAGGTTACTTAATGTATGTACAAATTGTAAAAATGAATTTATTCCAAAAAATAGCATGATTAATGAAAAATTATGCAAATCATGCTTAGAAAAATAATCTAATTTTTTATATTTTTTAAAAAACAAAATTTAGTGCGAACAGGTTTACTTTTTTGTATACTTTGGCCTACTACAGGTTAAGTGTATCAAGAATTTACCCAAGGATTATAGTTGAGTTAAAAATCACTGAATAATAATTATGGATATTTACTCAAGCAAATTTGCCATTATTGTAATAATCGCATTGGTCAGCATCCTTGCATTACAGGTTGTGACAAATAGCAACAACGCATCTCAGTTAATTGATTCAGAAACATGTGAGATATACGTGATTGACTCTCATATTAATGCAAAAAAATACCTGAATGAGTTTGATCAAAAATGTCTAGATTTCAAAAATCTAAACCCATAGAAAATTAATTAATGAAAATAGTTTCAATAAAACATGGAAGGCCCATCAGAAATAAATTCTGTTTTTTGGAATGAAGAGAAGAAATCTTGGGACTACAAATTAATCAAAGTAGAAGAGTATTTTGGATTTACAGAATGTCAACAATGCAGAAAACCAATGTCACACAATGTAAAAACAAATGGGGAATTCAAAATGGTATATGTCAGATGTGCTTGTGCAGATAGAAAGTAATTGTTCAAACATTGTCCATTCCTAAAACATCATAGTATGCCTTTGGAATCATTTGTTGTCCTTTAAAAAATACATTGTTTACTGCAGTATCCAAAACATATGTTTTTGCCCAGTCATCTTCACTTCTAATCGAACGACCAAATCCTTGCAATATTTTTGTAAGAGTTTGGGAGGTATACCACAAAGGAAATTTATCCATTTTTGCCCTTGTTCTTTTTTCAGTGTAGTTTGGATATGGAACCTTGGCGATGATCTGGAATCTGGACAAATCATCTTTCAGATCAACTCCTTCCCATAATGAAGAAGAAAGCAAAACGCCTGTAGGATCAGTAGCATGTTCTGAGATTACCTCATCTTGTGTTTTCCCATCTTTGTTTTTACTGTGACAAATTCTGATTCTTTGAGTGTTTTTATGAGACAGATATCTAATAATTTTTTGACAGCGAGGGATAGATGAAGTTAAAATCAATCCTCGTTCATCAGAATGCTCATCCATAATTCGGTCAATCGTTTTAATTACTTCAAGTTCATCCTCTTCAGTAGAACCATAACTTAATCTTCTAATGTTAAGAAGTTCAATGCTTCTATTTTCTATTGGAAATGGAGATTTTTGGGTATCAACAAATGCAACATCATCTTGTCTCAATCCCATGTTTTCACAAAAACTGGATTTGTCTATAGTGGCAGACATGAAAATCTGATATTCCGTTTCAAAAAACGAATTTGCAAACTTTGAAACATCTATAGGTTTTACAGAAATTATTCTGAAATTACCATTCAAATCTTTGACAGGATTATTTACAATAAAATTATCCTTGTCAGACATAATGTCGATTTTTGCTTGGGTAGATCTGTCATGTCTGCGCTCCAATCCTGTAATCAATTCATAATCAGGATTATTTTGAAATGCAGCACTTTCTTTGATATCTTTTATTTTTTTGGCATAAGAAAAAGCCATATCGTCAGTTAGCTGTATCATTGAATCTAAATCAGTGAAATCATATTTTTCTGAATTGAGATTACATTCATCTATTTGACCACTAAAAATATCAAATCCAACAAACTGAATTATTTGGTCTTCAATTTTGTGAGCCTCATCAAATACAGTTATTTTTCTATCAAGGTATTCTTCAAAGAGTTTTTTGTTAAATTTCATGATAGTAAAAAATGCATGATAATTCCAAAGAGAGTGTTTTGAAACTAGGGCATCGTACTTTTGCATATAATAATGACAAGAAGGGGAATCCTGAGTATTTTCTTCAACCTGATTTATGGTAGGCTTGAATTTGCAAACTTCAAAGACTTCTTTTCCATTTTTGTTGACTCTTTCCTGGCATTCACCCTTATCACAAGTTAACCCCCATCTCATCGCTCTTCTTTCATTGTCAACTTTTTCTGAAGCCATTAATTTTAGACAAGGAAAATTTTGTTTTCCTTTTACAGGTTTTAAAAACGGAATGTCTTTGATGTATTGATCTTGAAGGTGTTTTGATGCAGTGACCGTAAAAGAACTATCAAAATAATTAGAAACAGTTGCCCCTACAAGAGATTTGCCAACTCCTGTTGGAGCACACAGAATGATTTTTTTGAATCCAGACTTTAATTTTTCTTCAATTTGTGATAAAATTTCTTTTTGAATATCTCTAGGTGTGAATTGATCTGGAAATTTTTCTAATAAAGACAGGATTACATCTCTTCATGTTCAATATTAAAAGCATGAAGGTTCTCGTGATATCATTGTATTTGTAACCAATTCAATGTCTAGGTTTTCTTTAAAAAAGATCATCGATCAAAAATTCCAAATATAGTTATTATCAATATTAAAAAAATCAACATGGGATTCAAAAAAGGGATTCACAAATGCGTGGAATGTGAAAAGAAAAAGAAAACAAACCCAGAAGATACAGGGATGTGCAGTAAATGCGGGGCAGCAGAAACACGTTTAGAAAAAACAATTTACAAAGAATTACTAGATGATGGTAGTTTTCCATAATTTGACATTATGAATTAAAACATGAAAAAATAAGGACGTTAAATATCTAACAATTTCTGTTCCAATTGATCCATGTTTTCATCTCCACATTGATCCGCATTCTGAGTTGCACAGAATTCTTTTACTTCGACAAATGCATCAAGACATGATTGTAGTTCTTCAGGATCAAGATTATCTTTACTACATGCAATCATCATTGCTTCATAGTTTATTGCAAATTGCTCTAACATCCATTTTTGCGTATCCATACTTTCCAATATGTCAAAATCAGATACACTAGTTCCAAAATAAATTATCCCTGCAAGTAGGGGGAGAATTAGAAGGAATTTTAATTTAGATTTCATAATTGTGGACATTATCTTGAAATTCACTAGACCATATTTATACATCAGAATTTAGAACACACATGATCTTAAATACAAATTTCGTTATACTAGATTAGTGTAAGTGAGAGAAAAGAGCGTCGAGACGTCATTCTCTCCTTTGACACGAATTTTCAAAATTGTTAAGAAATCACATGATAATCACAAATCGGTGCTCAGTGTTTTTAATGCAAAATGTCCACACTTTGGACATCGATGTTTTTTCAATAATTCTGAATGACTTTGCATGGACTTTTTAGAATATGTTATGTGTTCCCTGCAATCTTCACATATTCCAGGTATGCCTCCTTTGGGAATCATGTTTCTCTAAATTCTGAGTTAACTTAAGCTTGTCTATTCCCGTCTCATTGAATTCATTTTTGAACTTGTCATTATATTATCAATATAAGGATTGATGGTACTTGATATCAAAAAGAGAAACTTGTTTAATATCTAGTATCAACAAGATAAGATATGGAATTATTAGATGACAAAATGCGAGTATGGACAGATAGTGCACAATATGTTAAACCAAGTCCAGGAGTATATGTTCTGTATAATAGAAAAAAAGATCCAATATACATTGGATATACAGACAATCTAGAAGAAACATTTGCAAATTATGTGAATACGGAATTTGATGGAAGTGAATGTATGCAAAAAACTTCACTGTACCAGAGAATATTTGATGAAAATCCAAAAGAGGTGCAATTAAGATTGATTGAAGAATTCAAGAAAGAGACTGGAGAGATTCCCAGATGTAACTCAGAGATCAAAATTGAGACACACTAAGAATTACACTGCATTGCAATGTAGTCTTACTTGATTAATATAAAAAATCACCATGGATTTTCATGTCAAACGCAATAATATATGCCGGTATTGCAATCGGAGTAGCTGCATTAGCAGGAATAATGGTTTATGCACACGATAACCAAGAGAATTATCTTCGAGATGATGCAGTACGGGCACCAGCTGCAGAACAAGGGGTCTTTGAATCAGAATTAGGAATGGTCAAATTGAACAAAGAGCAATGGCACGAGGATCCTTTCGGAGATCTTGCAGCAAAAGTTAAAGCAGAAAATGGTAGATAGTCTACTTTAGATTATCAACCATATTATTTTCAAAATTCTTAGATATTAAATTTAGAAGAGTAATCTAGGAATGAGTTTTGAATTCTTCAAGTAAAGCAATTTATCTTAGATATCCGTATTACAGCAATGCATCAATGTTATTACTGTGAACAATTATTTCAATCAAAAGAAGAACTATACGAACATGTCGAAGTGCATTCAGATATCGAACGAAACAAGGAAGTAATGGATAGGAAAAAACAGGCTCAAAAAAAATAAACGTTTTAGAATAGACAAAAAAAATAGAGTAAAGGTAAGACTTTTTCCAATTCTGGAGTGGATATAAGAATTATTTTAGCATGAAGTATGGATTGGGTTGAAAAAATATTACAAAAATCATGCGACAGAACACTTACCAAAGGAGAAGTATTACATAGTCTTTTTCACATGATTGAGGTTAATGAAACTACACTAAACCACATACAAACAAACAATACAGATTTCGGTCCAGAACTTGAAGAATTAAAACAAACAGAAATCAGAGATTTGGAATTTCATTTAAAATATTATAGAAGTTTAGTAAATTACATTAATTCAATTCCTGAAAATAAAATAATTGAAAATAGAACTTAATCATCCCAAGATACAGTATATGACACATTTGAATTGATTTGATTTTCTTTTTTTCATCCCCCATTCATTTGGAGTGTGCCCAGAATTAAGATCAGACAGTTCAGACCACTTGAATTTTGGAATTTTTGCAGTTTCCATAACTAAAATTATAAGGTAAGCATATAAGAAATCAGACGGCAATGCAAATTATTGTCTTAATTGTTTAAACGTCAAATCATACTCAAATTGGCGTTTAGTATCAACACCATAATTTGTTTCCTTGTGATATTGTAAAGATTTTTCATCGTATAATTGTTGTAATTTTTCTACCTCTGCATTAATCATTTTTCCAGAATCTTCTTTTGCAAACTGTCTTCTTTGTTCTTCATTTTTGCCTCTAGTCGGAAAATATTTTCCGTTGAATTGTTCTTGTAATTTGAACATGTTTTCATTTTTAATCAATTCAGCAAGGTCAAAATTTCCTTGTTCGTGATGTAGTAACAAATCAGTGGCTGCAGATAATCTCACCCAAGAGAGCAAGGGATTAAACTCGGCAAAAAGGCGAATATCCTCAATAAGAAAAACGATCTGATCATCAATTTTTTCAGAATTTACAGTCCAAGTAAATCTGTATTTTATGACACTGTGAGAATCCTCAAAAACTGCAGGATTGGATTCGGCTTGAAAGTCAGACCATTTTAAAGCAAAATCAGGAGACCATTGCAATGTGTTATCAGCCATGCCAAAGTCTAGCTCATTGAGAATAAAATTATTCGTGTGTGATTTGAGATTAGTTTGCAGTATTAGGCATACAGATTCAGGCAACCCTGACATTTATAAAATCACAGGTTCGGACATATCAAGAATTGGAAATGGATCATTTTTTCAACCCTTTTTGATAAGAATTCAAGACATGTTTTATTTTAAGAATTTTTGAAGACATCAAGCAGTAAGAATTACGAAAGCAAGGTGTTTGCGGGTTTGGTATCCACACGTAACCCCCAAAGGGTCGATGAAAATGGATAGAAAACTTGCTTGCTTTCTTAATTCCAAACTATTAATTTCGATAAAAATAAAGGATATTGATGATGACAAAATTTTACATATGGATGGGAATTTCAGTAACTGCATTAGTCATAGGATTGGTTTTATTATTCAGTTAAGAAAAGATTTCAAAATTATAGACAATACAATTTAAAATCTGATTAATTTTTTAATCAGAGGATTTTATTGTTCAATATTAATTGCTGATTTTATTCATGAGTAACTTTTATTTTGGATGAGAATTTTTCATATAATCTAATTTTTCTGAATTAGAAAACAAAGAAGGGTTATTTTTTAACAGATTTGAAATGTTTTGAAACGCAGGACATTCACAATCCACTGAAAACAATTCTTCACATTTAGGACATTGAATAACAACATGGTTTCCCCAATCACATTCTATATCGCCAATAATCTCAAAATAGACATTTTCATTACAAGTACAAAGTAATTTATTTTGAAATTTTTCTTGATTATTCACACAAGAGTTAATCTTGAATTAAATATAATTTATTAATAATGTAATTTTCATTAAACTATATCAATTTGACTGAATGTCCCACATGTAAGCTTGCAATGGAATCTCATTCAACAGATGAATTAATGGAATGTTGTATGAAACAAGTAGGAGGAGGATTATCTGAAGAAGAAACAGGTATTTGTCCAAACTGTAAACATGACATAAAAAAACATTCAAGTAAAGAATTAGCAGAATGCACACTTGAATTTCTGAAATCAGGAATAAGTAACTGATCAAGATAAGAATAAACTATAGAGAAGAATAGGAATTTTATTGAATCTGACTACAAGAAATCTAATTGCAGAATTCTCACCAATGTGGACCAATAAGGAAATTTGGGAATTTGAACAAATTAATGAAGAACTTACATTTGATGCAGCATATGCAGAACCAGGAAAATTTGAATCATGGAAATCTAAATTATCATATCAGGATTCAGAAATTCGAGGCATGATCGTTAGAACATTTGAGAATTTTTTAGAGGGAAAAGAGTTATGGATTGCAAATAAAGGCAAGGGAAAATTAGAGAAAAAATTCGTTGCGTATCTTATGTCAGTCATAGTAGATGTAATGATAGAAGAAGAAATTTGCCTTAATTTTAGAATGGAAAATGATTGCTTAGTAACAATAATTGATGAAAAAGCAGATGTGATAGACTGTAAGGAATTTTTTGAAGAATTTTATCATTTGGCAACAGGATTTAATTTCGATATAGACACAGGAATTCCAGAAGATGAAACAGAAGCAGAAATCTATCTCACCAGATTACAAGAAGAGTTTGATGAGGAAATGAAAAACAAGTTAGGAGACAAATATATGCCAGGTAACAATGATCCGGACACACTTAATGCTAAGGAATAAAACAAGAAAATAGGATAATAATGTCAGAAAGAAAACCATACAGAAATTTCAAAAAAAGAGAACCCAGTTTGACTACAGAGCAAAAAGTCGAGCAATTTGTTTTAAGAAATTCTAAAAATGGTTATTTTACAAAAGTTTCAACCATATCATACAAATTTGAAATTTCTGAAGACATGGCATGGGGTATTGTGGGAGAATTACTTTCAAGTGGATTATTTGATTCAATTCATGACGAATATTCTGGAGAAATGAAACTTTGTGAAACTGGAAAGACATATTCAATTTTAGATTTAGAAAGAAAAAGAAAAAGAGTCAAATCAAGAGAAACGAAAAAACATTCTAAAAAAAAGCCAGCACAAAAAGCAAACTCTTAATTTAAATTTAATTTATAATTGAATTATGAATGATGATAATTTACCTGTACAATGTCATCCAATTTTAAAATCAAAAAAGAAAAAACATAAAGAGGTAAAAAATGATTCAGTGTAAATTATGTGGTACTCCTTTAGGAAAAGAACCTACAACTGAAGAATTAGAATCCCATTGGAAAAAACATCATAATTGGCATTGGGAGGCAAATAAAGATAAATCTCCTCAAGACGCACTATTGAAGAAACATTAATCAACGTCTTGGAATAGCAGTCATTTATAGCATGCCGAGACCACTAATCGAAGGCGTCAATAATCATACAGGCTTGAGATATAAAAAAAGAATCAGATATTCTTCAAACATTTGTTTAATTTGAAAGAAAAAAGATAATTAATATTCAGATTTTTCAAAAGGACACTTATCAATGATTTTTACAAATATACAACATGAGAGAAGATTTTGCAGAATACACAAAATGTGACTCGTGTAATCAGGCATTGCTATATTGTGATTGCAATTGTCCATACTGTGGAAAAAGAGATGAGTGTAATTGTGAAAGGATGCCCATTAATGTACCATAGATTATTTTTTAATCACAAAAGAAGTGTCAGAGATTTCTGTTAGAATCATAGTCAATATAGATTTTGATGTTGTGCGAAGATTCTATCATAATATCAGACCAAAATAGGAAATTAATTAGAAAGCATTATTTTGATAATTTTTTGATAAGAAGTATGTCATTAGATATTGATTGGAAAAAAAATTTCTACGGAATATCATGGGCATATGAAAAAGACAGGTTAGTCATATCCACTGTATTTGAGGATAAAAAAGAGGCAATTTCTATTGCTAAAGAAATCGAGGAATGGAGTGATAAATTTACCAGGTTGACAATTATTGAGAAAGAAAATGACGAGTTTGCAATTTGCGTATATCAAGATCCATTAATTTCAAAAAACAATAGCCATTTAGGATTATTTAGAACAGGAATGAGGCAAAGTGGAGGATATGAGCAAGCAAAACCAATGATTGAAGAAAAATCACCACTGTTGCAAATTGCATATGCTGCAGATGTAAGGGATATGAATACATACGAACAAATTTCACGGTTAGTCCCAATTCGAAAATGCAGAATTATTTCTGAGAAAGATTTGAAGAAACAAGAATACTATTACGAAAAAACCGTAAATTCTCAAAATTAAAAAGGTGAGATTCAAAATGAATCTAGGATTTGAATCGTCACCAGGTATGGTCGGGTAACTATCATAATTCAAATTCAATATAAAGAATCACTACTAATTTGTACTAAGAAATCGTACTGATAAATCATTCATTGTTATTAAATAGAAATTTTGCCAAAAGAAAACATGAAGATAATAACAATCAATTAAACTGGTGAGAAGCAATTGGCCTCTCATGGCTTGTTTCAGATGAATAAAATAACTAATTTTAATTCAATTTGCAATCCAAATCATTGGTATAAAATAGAGAAATCTAAAACCATCAGTGACCAGATTTAGGAATTTCCAAAGATTTAATTTTTAATTCACAATATTCATAAAGTAATTTTTTTGTCTTGCTGTATGAAATTAACGTCAAAGATTGTTTTAATCGTTTTAATCGTATCATTATTTGGTAGTGTTTTAGAGATTTGGGGCGGAAGTTGGGACATCACTAGTCATGCGATAGGAGCCCCTGAGTCATTTTTTACGCCTCCACATGGTGTACTGTATTCAGGAGTTGGAATATCATTGATTGCAGCAATCATAGCATTGGGAATTATTGGCAAGGACAAAGAAATTCGCCATAAATCATTTGCGTTGGGTTTAAAATTAATCATCATTGGAAGTATGATCCAAATTGTTGCAGGGCCTTCAGATTATTTATGGCACGAACTATTTGGAACGGATGGATTACTTAGTCCAACACATCTCACACTAATTACAGGTATTTTGATTCAGTCAGTCGGCATAATTGTAGGATTGACAAGGTTGACTCCACACAATTTCAAAGCAGTAAAACCATCATTGACTGTAGGATTTTCGGCATTATGGTTTATTGTGATTGCGTTTGCATTTCAATTTGGTTTACCAATTTCCAATGGAGAAACAATCAATCTAAATCCTGATCCATACGCCGGAGTAATTATTCTGGGTATAACAATACCATTTTTTTGCACTTTGATTTTTTGGGGAGCAGTAAAATCAATGAAAGGGTTTGGGTGGGCAAGTATGGCAGTTGCAGGATTAATCATCATGAACATTACAGCAAATGTGATACCAAATGAAGATCTTTGGGGATTCATATCGTGGTTTGTAGTACCTATGATTACTGCGATTATCGGAGATGCAATAATGAATAATAAAATCAGAATCAACAAATTCAAGGAAGAAATTGCAGGAGGAATAGTAGGAGCAGTATTTATTGTAAACAGTATGCCTCTTGTAGGAATGTCTTTTATTCAATTTTATGTATTCAGCGAAGTCTCAGGATACTCATTGCTTACAGAATTTTCAGAAACTTTGGCAATATGGTTTGCAGTGTTGAGTATACCAAGTGCAATTACAGGCATAATAGCAGTAAAAATTGCAAAAAAGAAGATTTCCATTCCTGCTGAGTCAACAATATAGAATTCAAAGATTAAATTCTATTTTCAAATTAGATAAACATGCACTGCGATGACAAAAGAACTCTGTATGTTCTTAAAGAACAGATAGAAAAATCTTGGAAACTACTTGAAGAATCAGGTTTTACAGATCAGCAGATACTTGAAGATCTCAATACTGCAATCGTAGAATATTTTGAATGTAAATCAGCATCGTAATTACAGGCCTTATGCGACAAAAAATTCATTAATAAATTTTTAAATTCAAAAGAAAATATTGAAGATTACTCAAATTGACAATGTTAGAACATACGAAAGAATGCAAATACAGAATGTATAAGGATATGCCACATGCTAATTGTCATTGTCAATGTCACAAGATAATCATGGTAGAATCTTTAAAAATGGAATCAAGGACTTTTTGATTCAGGTTCAAAGTTATCTAGTATCTCAGATACACTTGCAAGTATTGTTTCTTTGATTTGAGTTTGAGACATTCCAGATTTGTGCATCAGTTTCATTTGATCCATTAAAGAAAAATGAACCCTGCCTTGAAGATAATCAACTAGCCCAAATCCTTTTTTTGGGAATTCAGTTACAAACATATCATGTTCGGATAATTCTTCAGATTTTTCACTCACAATGCAATTTCATAAAAACCAGATATAAAATTTCCATAATTTATTAGTAGATATCAAATTGAAACATCATGACAGAATTTGTCCATAAACCATATGACAGAATATACGTTAGAGACATGATTAAACTTAATCTGGATGATCTAATCGGCATGATGTCATCATTAGAAGCAGCAAATGCCTACTGGGTTGACGGAGTGCTATTTGCCAGTTTTGCCATGACAGAATCAGAAGAGTTGGCTAAAAAAGAGATGCAAAATGAAATGTTCTTGGACAAAATTATTTTTGCAGTTTATGACAATTATACAAAGACCGTAAAATCATCCACCAATCTTGAGATTGGGGTTCTAAATATGCAAAAAAGTAATTTGTATAGAGATTTAATTAAATGGCTAAAAACACAGCCAATTTGGAATGAATAAAAATTAGGATTGATTCCATGAAGGGTAGCCACCTTCCAAGGTAACTGCATTAAATCCTTCTTTTACTAGTTCATCAGCTGCAATGTTTCCCCTATAACCAGTTCCACAATAAGTACAGATTTTCTTGTCCTTTAGATCTTCAATCTGTTTTTTCTTTGCATTTCTAATGCTCAATCCCAAAGGCATGTGGATAGAGTTCTCAATTTTTCCATTTTCAAGTTCATCAGACTCTCGGACATCAATTATTACAAAATCATTTTTTTGTGATTTTAGTACATTTGCAGTAATTTTATTTGCCATACATCATAAACCATAAACTATAATTTATTTCTGTATTTTAATTTGAAAGCAATGAATTGTCCATGTTGATCATCATACATTTGAAGTGAATCTGTTCTTCAGTAAGGTATCCACATTCATGACAAAAAAATTGATTTGCCTCATTACAAATCTTACATTTTGTATTAACTTCTAATTCATGTCCACAGCGTCTGCATGAATCTTGTTTCATGAATTAGTTTGCATAAAATAGGATTTAAACGGTATGAAAATTAGATTATCCTAATTAGCTTGTGCTAATATGCCAAGGAAAGCAAATTTTTTACAATAAACAATTTGATTTTAAAATCATTTATGGCAGTCACATGTACAACTACTTGGAATACATCTATGATTAATGCAATCTTTACAGCCTTTGCTCCTACCGCTTTTTACTCTTAACCATTCTTTATCCATGCTATAGAACCTTTTGATTCTATAAAGACAGTGAACTTAAAGATGTTGTAATTTATCACAGCAAAAGAATCAGAAAAAATCAAAAAGAAATTCAGAGCCAATACGCTTAAGTTAACAATTCTTACAGTATCATTATGCCATTATTTTGCAAACAATGTAACAGTCGACGATTACCAGAACACCATGAAGCAGAAAAACAGACTATGTGGCTATGCAAAAAATGTAAAAATTTTGCAGATATGGATGATGTCATCTTACGTGAACAAACAGATAAAGAAAGAGATGAAGTAAGAAGGAAACAAGAAGAATTTGAAAAAACCACTCCTCTTTCAAATGAAAAAAGAGTAAGAAGAAAAGGCGTTAATTGATAAATATTTTTGAAGAATGCAATTTTATTAATTATTTTGAACTAAATTTTCAAGGGATAATCCATAGTATCCATTATCTGCAGATTTCAATGTATTCATCAATTCCATTTTCAGCAATTGTATTTCTTTTTGAGTTTTCATATTATTGAAATAAGAAACCTAAGAGATAATCATCTCCTTTTAATTTCTACAAAGTAACAGCTCGGGATCAATTCATTTTTTTATAATCTAATAATCAAAATCAAGCAATATGCTTAAGTTTACAGAAAATTCAAAAAAATAATGAGTTTTGATCCAAATTACAAAGCAACGCGGTTGATTTTAAACGATACAGAGTCAAAAGGACTAATTCGATTTAACAAAGAATATCACGATGAAGAATTTTTTAGAAATTTTATGCAAATCAAAAAAGCATTTTCACATTCAATTAGTGAATTAATTTCTAAACTAGATTTATTTCAAACTAAACAAGACGAGATTAATCTTTTTTGACTTTTTCTGAATCATCTTATATCAACTTACATTTAGACGCAATAAAGAAATTTCTGAAAATAATAATAAACCCATTAAAACTTGAAGATGGTTTTAATAAAAACACTACATTAGAACAAATGATAAAAAAATCTGTAAAAAATGAATTATTCTGAAAAAATGGAAAACGCCATACATGGATTATTTTTGTTAAATTTTAGTGATGCAGTCACCCAGCAACAGTATAGAATCTTCAAATCCGGGGAAATGATAATTCATCCAGATAATGCGAAAATGAAAAATATATTGAATATCAAAGATTTGGCAGGCAGATCAAGGCAAGCAACAGAGATTCTCGAGGCCATGCTTGATTGGTCAAACGGAAAAATAAGAACTCTCAATGAAAAACCAGAAAGGATAGATGACATTCAAAGACTTGACAAAGCAGGTACAGGCGTTAGACAAAAAACTCGATAAATTAGCCTAAGTTATTGCAAACTATTCAAATAATATTTCTCTACACGCTCTAGCATTGGTTGAACATAATCATCACACGATTTGATAAATTCTTGTCTAGTATTCTTCTCACTGCTGACTAGAATCACAACTTGGTTGATTTTACGGCCTGTTACTTCCTCAAACATCTGAGCATAACATGTAGTTTGTAAATAATATTCATACATGTATTCATCAACCTGAGGCTTTCTTTTTGTTTTATAATCAATAATTGAAAGTTCTCCATTGTATTCAGCAATTAAATCACTAGTTCCTGCCACCCGTAATTTGTCTGAATACATTCTTTGTTCTATACAGGTTACATCAGAGATGTTCTCCAAAAAAGGTTTGAGATTATCAAAATGAGCAATAGGCAGCAAATCAAATTCTTCTAAAGATAAATTATTGCTCAAATAATCTTCAATAATTTTATGGGATTGTGTGCCAACATCCTGAGCTTGTTTGGTTATGTATTCATGGGCAGGCTCATTTTCTTTCCAAATCGCTAATCCATTTTTTTTATGTTCAGGTGCAGTAGCAGACAAAATCGTACTAATTGAAGGATAAATTTTATCGAATTTTGTTTGATACCAATGTCCATCTTCTCTGTCCAAAAGCACAGGCTCCCTAATCTTTAGCATTTGTGCAAAATTTACCAATAAAAATTTCAGAGATTAGCAGTTATTGAATCATTTGGAAAAATACAGATCATTTCATCATTTGTTTAAATTTTTCAAATTCAGATCTAGTTTTAACAAATTGATCAGTAACTATTCTTCTCAAACTAAAGAGATTTTCCATTTTCTCATTGATAATGAAAATAGATTCATCGAAAATTACACAATCTATGAATTCATCATTTGGATAAACAGTATACTCAAAAAAATCAGTATTAGTTTGTATTTTTAGTTTGAATCCCATTAACAATCCCAAATCATCATGTTTGTTCAAAAAACCCATCAAGCTAGCCTTAAGACTAGGATCGTTTGGAAGAGATGCATATCTTGACTCATTGTCAAGATTTTTATCAATTATGCAAGCAACAGGCTTGCCTTTAGTATGCAAAACAGTAGAATCATGTGTTAATACAAACTCCTCAGGGTTTGTCATTTTATCTAACGGCATAACAAAACTTTGTAGATTTTATTAATAATTTTTAATAAAAATTCAAGATTCTTCTTGGTCATCAGGCTCATTAGCCTTGTCTCTAACCTTTTTCATTACACAAAATTTACTCAGTGTTTTTTTCCATCCCATATGATACATACACAATACAGAGTCTTAAGTATGTTTGAAAAGATCTCATTGGTAATCATAGAATATCATATGTTCATTAATGGTAAATGAGTTAAAGATTTCATTCATGAAATTTTGTCAAAATTGCGATGCCAGATTGGTGCAGAGTTACGAAGATGTTGGAGGTCCATGGGTATGCCCAAAATGCAATCCAGAAAAAATTCAGATCAAAACTCCAACATATGGAGTAAATTACTCTGGCAGAACAAAACAATGCTCCAAAGGATGTGGTGCGGAAATTTATTGGGATGAAGGATTCAAGTCAGACAGCGGAAAGTTCATTCCAATTGATTCAAGAACAGATGAGCCACATAGATGTGAAGGTCCATCAGAATCAGGAGAATATTTTCCAGACGAAATTAAAAAATATGTAAGACCAGAGAAAAAAGAACCAGTCACAAAAATTCCAATACCACAAAGTATTCTTTTTGACATAAATAAGATTCCAAAATCACTAATCGACAATGACTACATCATAAGAGAAATAGTTCAAGGTCACAAAGAAGAGTCTCTTGCGCTTATTCATTACGAAAGATTGATTGCACCAGAAGCAGATAAAATTCCAATTGAGTCCTTAAAGGATATACTATCAGAAAATATCATCAAAGGATTAGAAAAATATGGATTCACAGGACTTTTGCCGTTTCAGGAAGAATCCATCAGGAAAATTCTCAAAGGAAATAATTCAATAATTTCAGCTCCTACAGGATCAGGAAAGACAGAAGCATTTGCCATACCGATTCTTCAAAAAATTTCAGAAGATCCAACACCAGGAGTTTTCACTTTGCTAGTATACCCACTAAATGCACTAATTGATGATCAAGTATCAAAAATATCAAATTTAATTCGAAAATGCAAACTAGACAACAGAGTGGGAATATACTCCATTCATGGAGGTCAGAGTACAGAATACAAAGACAGGATAATCTCAGATGCAAATGAAAAATCATTAATCATTGCAACAAATTTTGATTTTATCAATTATCACCTAATTTTACAAGATAAGAAATGGAATGAATTATTCAAGAATGCAAAAATCATAGTAATGGATGAGGCCCACTCCTATACAAGTTTTCATGGATCAAACGTATATCACGTTCTAAAAAGAATGAAGCGATACATGGGCAAAGTTCAATTCATAGGGTCATCAGCGACATTAGATAATTCAAAAGAATTTTTTTCAAACATGTTTGATTTACCTGAAAGTTCATTTTCATATATCAAAAGTGAATTTAGAAGAAAACAAAATATGCACATGTTTTTCATAATGCCTAGAAAATTCAAACAGAGGACAACAATGGAGATGTTATCATCCATATGTTACAAAAACAAATCAACCCAGTTAGTTTTTAGCAATTCTCATAATGATGCTGAATTTCTTGCATCAAATGTTGAAAATGCAAATGATGGAATAAGAATTCAAATTCACAGAGGAGGGCTAGATCAGAGAGATAGAAAATTATACGAATCTCAAATGAAGGCAGGTGAACTTGATGTTCTTTCATGTACACCAACATTAGAATTGGGAATTGACATAGGACATGTAGATGTGGTAATATCTGCATTCAAAAATGAATTTGATTCATTTATTCAAAGAATTGGAAGAGCAGGACGTATGGGTCAGAAATCATATGCCATATGTGTATTTGATCCTGATGATGCAGCATGTCATTATTTTGCACGCCATATTGATGAATATCTAAAACAAGATCATATCATACCAATCAACAAGAAAAACCCCATCATCTCTGAGAAGCATATAGAGTCAGCAGAGATAGAAGAAATATCTGCCACAGAATCAGATAAATCCCAATTTTTTGATTTTGCAAATAGCATTAACTTACGTGGGACATCAGGAGAAATTAGCATTTATTATAATTCTAGAAAAATAGGCACCAGAGGAGTTCCTGTAGGATATTATCAACTACACCAAAAGGCAATTTATCACTTTAACAAGCAAAATTATGAAGTAAATTCTCTAATTAAATCTCAAAACGGGGCAAGAGCATACCTTGTAAGAACAAACGAAAAAGGCAAGAGGACAATGCCCATTGTCAAAACAAACATCATTCAGACCTCCGAAGGCAAGGCAAAGCATAGAGATATCACAGTAAAGAATAAAAAAATATCTTTAAGATATGGAATAATTTCTCTAGACAGAACAATTACGGGATATATGAAAGGAAACTATAATGAATCAGCAGACAAATTCACAATGCATAATGGAAGTAGCATATCGGGCTGGAGAAATTTCCACTGGAAATCAAAACACTCAGCAGTAAGCATAACCATACCTTCAGAATTCCTATCAAAATCAATCCCAAATTCCAAGAGTCCAATTGCCAATGATTCCAGAGTACATACGATTGCTCACGTACTAGTAAACGCAAGCAAAATCCTAACAAAATCAGAATCTAGCGACATTGATTCATACTATGACAAAGGGATAATCTACTTGTACGACAATTCGTCAGATGGATTTAATGGATGCAGTAAAATTGTTTTTGACGAATTTGAAAAAGTTCTCAATACATCTTTCTCTTTGATAAATGATTGTGATTGTTCAACAGAAAAAAATCAGGATGATGATTGGGGAGGATGTCCCAAATGTACATTTACTACAGGTTATTGTCAAACCAAAAATAAGGAACTATCAAAGAAAGGAGCAAAAGAATTTCTTATGTCTTTTCAAAAAGTTTAAAGGTTTTGTAACAAAGAATTTCTTACAAGTTCGTTTAGTGTGTTAATCTGTGTGTTAATGATATGATCTAGTGCCTTAACATAATCTATTCTTACAAACTTTGTAGGTTTATCAAAGATCATATTCACCATGCCTTTTTGTTGTAATGAATTCAATAGACGATAAGTTTCTGTTCTGTAAATTTTTAATTTTTTTCCGATTTCATTTGCATGTTGAGGGCCATTTCTTATCAGATGACGATATACCTTAAGTTCATTTTCAGTCAATCCAAATTTTTTTAGAACTGATTTTATTGAATCTGAAATTTCATTGATTTCACCATTAATAGTTTCTGAACCAACTAACACCATGTATCATATTAACGAAATTTCATAATTGAACATTTGTCTCATTTAGATATGACACATTCACTGTAATGAATAATGTAGATCACAGAATAAAACAATACCATTAGGCAATGTTTTTGCAATTATAGAATGCCCATCCTGTAAACCCTTTCCACAAACATAGCACTCAACTTTACTGACTGAAGTGGATATTTTTCGAGTTTTGAGAATCTGCATGTTATGCATGATTATTATACGATCAGCTAGACTATAAAGGTACCGTACTATACCGTAACATGCGGAAGCCTGAGAAATCAATAATTTCACACAAAAACAAACAGATCAGAATCACCTCATCACTTTAAATAATAAACCACCAGAATTTTGTTTATGGGTGGACACCTTTGGAAAGACTCAAGCAAAAGTAATACCTCTAGATTTATCTGGAAATCAATTTCAAATTTATAATAAAATTTCAAGAAACTATTCACACTCATTTCTCTTTGAATCTCTTACAGGTCCCGAAGTTCTAGCTGAAACTTCAGTGATGGGTTTTGATCCTAAAATAATTCTCAAAGGATATTCAGATAAAGTAGAAATTATTGAAAATAATGAAACTAAAACCATTCAAACGACAGAGCCATTTATAGAATTAAAAAAATTATTAGGAAAATCAAATGATCAAAGTTATAGATATCTAGGAGGTGCAGTAGGAGTAGTAAACTATGATGCAATAAGACTAGTTGAAAATATTTCAGATACTCACAATTCTCCTCAACCATTAATGGAATTTGGAATTTATGATGATGGAATAATGTATGATAAAATACATGAAAAATTATTCTACTTTTATCATGACGAAAACAGATTTGATAAATTAGTGATAGGTGAAGGTTCTTTTGGAGAATTTCATTCAAGTGAAGTAACACCGAACATGGGTGAAAAAAAATATTCTGAAATAGTAAACAAGGCAAAAAAATACATTCATGACGGAGATATTTTCCAAGTTGTGTTATCTAGAAAATTTGCATTTGACATGGATGGGGATGATTTAACATTATACAAGACATTAAGAAAATTAAATCCATCCCCATACATGTATCATCTAAAACAAGGAACAAAAACAATCATAGGAGCATCACCAGAAATGCTAGTAAGAATTACAGATGACAAAGTAGAAACATTTCCAATTGCAGGAACCAGAAAAATTACAGATGATGAAGAAAAAAACAAGACATTAGCAGAAGAACTAATCAATGATGAAAAGGAATTAGCGGAGCACACAATGCTAGTAGATTTAGGAAGAAATGATATAGGCCGAGTATGCAAATATGGAACCGTTCATCCAGAATCACTAATGGAGATTAAAAGATTCAGTCATGTACAACATATTGTTAGTCATGTTGTAGGTAATTTAGCACCTGAAAACGATATGTTTGATGCGTTTCAAGCAGTATTTCCAGCAGGAACCGTATCAGGTGCGCCAAAGGTTAGAGCCATGGAAATCATTGAAGAATTAGAAACAGAAGCCAGAGGACCATATGCAGGTGCAGTGGGTTATTTTTCTTACAACGGATGCTGTGATTTTGCAATTGCAATCAGAAGTATATTCATTGAGAACAACAAGGGATTTATTCAATCAGGGGCAGGCATAGTTTCAGATTCAGTTGCAGAAAATGAATTCAAAGAAACAGAGCACAAGGCAGGAGCTATGCTTCAGGCATTAAAGGAGGCATCTAGTTGAAATTTTTGATTATAGATAACTATGATTCATTTGTTTACAACATTGCTCAATATTTAGGAGAACTGGGAGTAGAATGTGATGTAATACGTAATGACAAAATTACATTATCAGAGATTAAAGAAAGAAAGTATGATGCAATAATTATATCTCCAGGTCCAGGCACTCCTGAAGATAAAAAATACTTTGGAGTATGTTCAGATGTAATCAAAAACATGGGAGAAAAAACTCCAATTTTAGGAGTTTGTCTTGGACATCAAGGAATCATAGATGCATTTGGAGGCAAAGTAACTAACGCAGGATGTGTAAGACACGGAAAGACCAGTCCTGTAGATCATACAAATTCAAAATTATTTACAGGTGTAAAAAATCCATTTAGAGCAACCAGATACCATAGTTTAGTTGGAGACAAAACCGTAATTCCAGACAGTTTAGAAATAACAGCAACTGCTTCAGATGATGGAGAAGTCATGGCGGTTCAACATAAAGAGTTCTTGATTCAAGGAGTGCAATTTCATCCAGAGTCGATAATGACAGAAGATGGTAAAAAAATTCTAAATAATTTTATCAAACAAGTAAAGGAGAGAAAAAATTGATTTCAGATCTTATTACAAAATTACAAGAAAAAACAGATCTAACATATGATGAAATGAATCAAGTGATGATAGAGGTTCTGTCAGGAAAAACAAACGATATTCAAAATGCAGATTTTCTATCCAGTCTCTCAGAAAAAGGAGAAACAGATGATGAGCTATTAGGAATGCTTGATAAAATGCAAGAATTTTCACTCAAAATTGAGCCTAAAAATCAAGGGACAGTCATAGATATGTGCGGAACTGGAGGAGACAAACTCCAAACATTCAACATCTCAACTACAGCATCATTTGTAGTAGCAGCAGTGGGAGGAATTGTTGCCAAACACGGTAACCGTTCAAGTTCAGGAGTTTCTGGAAGTGCAGATATTTTTGAATATTTTGGCTATGATTTGAATTTAGAACCTCCAAAAATTGCAGATATTTTAGAAAAACACAACATTTGTTTTATGTTTGCTCAAAAATTTCATCCTGCAATGAGACATGTATCTGTAGCCAGAAAACAACTAGGTAAGAGAACTGCATTTAATTTGCTAGGACCGTTATCAAACCCCGCAGGGGTAAAGAATCAGCTAGTCGGAGTATTCTCTATAGAATATTTGGACAGACTGCCATTGATTCTAAAAAGAAAAGGCGCAGAAAATATCATGACAGTAAGATCAGATGATGGAATGGATGAATTTTCTACCAGTGCAACAAATCGTGTATGCATATTAAAAAATGACAAAGTGTTAATGAATGCAATAGATCCAGAAGTGTTAGGATTACACAAATCGTCACTTCAAGACATACAAATTAAAACAAAAGAAGAAGCTGTGAAATCATTTGTAGGAGTGTTAAACAATACTGCAAATCAATCCATGATTGAAACCACCGCATTAAATGCAGCCGGAGGATTAATTGTTGCAAACATTGCCAAAAATTTTGAAGAAGGTGTAGAATTAGCACTAAACACAATAAAAAATGGAAAAGCATTTTCATTATTGGAAAAATTTGTTCAAGATACAGGAGACATTGCAAAACTAAAGGAGATAACCAATGGCTGAAAATATTCTACGAAAACTTGTAAACAATTCTCAAATGGCAATTGATGATGGAGTATATGATATTAATGCAAATTTAGAAAAATCAGATCAAGATTTTATTCAGATTATTAAGACAAATACTCATGCAACATTACTAACAGAAGTGAAATTTGCATCTCCATCTTTAGGAAAAATCAGAACATTAACTGATCCTGTCAGCATAGCAAATCAAATGATTGCAGGAGGCTCAAAGGCCTTGTCAGTTTTGACTCAGCCACATCTTTTTCATGGCTCACCAGAATATTTCATGAAAGTAAGGGAAACAGTAAAAGTTCCAATGCTCATGAAGGACATTATGATTGACAAAATCCAAATCGATGCAGCAAAGAAAATAGGAGCAGATTTCATGCTAGTCATTCAATCACTATATGATCAAAAATTTCTCTCAGAAATTGATGAGTTTATAGACTATGGACATAAACAAGGATTGAAAATTTTGTTAGAAGTACATACAAAACAAGAACTCAAGAATGCATTAAACACGAAAGCAGATTTAATCGGAATTAACAACAGAAATCTAGACACATTAGAGATTGATCTGAAAACTACAGAAAACATTCTTTCAGGAGAAGAGAAAACAAGGCCAATATTATCAGAAAGCGGAATTAATACACCTGAAGACATACAATATCTAAAAAAGTGCGGAGCAGATGCATTTCTAATAGGCTCAAGCATTATGAAAAGTGACAACATTGAAGAACAAGTAAGAAAATTGGTGAATGCATATTGAAATATCCTAAAAACGGCAGATTTGGAGAATTTGGTGGAAAATACATTCCAGAAACACTAGTACCTGCAATAGAAGAGTTGGAAGAAAATTATCTTAAATTCAAAAATGATAAAAAATTCAAAAAAGAATTAGATTATTATCTCAAAGTCTATGCAGGAAGACCCACACCGTTATACTATGCAAAGAACCTATCTGAAAAAATAGGAGGTGCTAAAATCTATCTCAAACGAGAAGACTTGCTTCATGGGGGAGCTCATAAAATCAACAATACATTGGGACAAGCACTTTTAGCAAAAAAAATGAATAAAAAAAGAATCATTGCAGAAACAGGAGCAGGTCAACACGGAGTAGCGACAGCAATGGCATGTGCAGCATTAGGAATGAAGGCAGAAGTATACATGGGATATAGAGACACGATTAGACAAAAACAAAACGTATTTCGAATGAATATGCTAGGTTGTGAAGTACATCCTGTAAAAGCAGGCTCTAAAACTCTCAAAGATGCAATCAATGAAGCAATTCGAGATTGGATTACAAACGTGGAAAATACATACTATCTGCTAGGATCTGCAGTGGGACCACATCCATATCCTGTAATGGTCAGAGACTTTCAAAGTGTTATTGGAAAAGAAATAAAATCACAGATGAAAAAAATTAACAATAAAACACCAGATACTGTAATTGCATGTGTTGGGGGAGGCTCTAATGCAATCGGTACCTTTTATCCATTAGTTGATACAAATTCAGAGATTATCGGAGTAGAAGCTGCAGGTCACGGATTAAAATCAAAAATGCATTCAGCAACATTGTCAGCAGGAAGCAAAGGAGTGCTACATGGAATGATGACATATTTGTTGCAAGACAAAGAAGGTCAAGTTACAGAAACACACAGTATTTCAGCAGGGTTAGACTACCCAGGAGTTGGCCCAGAGCACTCATACTATAAAGACAATAAACGAGTAAAATACCATTCAGCTACAGATTCAGAAGTCATTGAAGCATTTCTTACATTGACTAGAACCGAAGGAATTATTCCGGCTTTGGAATCATCGCATGCAATTGCAGAAGCTATGAAAGTTGCAAAAAAAAGTAAAAAATCAGAGTCAATAGTAGTTACTCTTTCAGGGAGAGGAGACAAAGACATTGAAGAAGTACAAAATTATTTGAGTAAACATGTCAAGAATTAAAGAAAAATTTGCAGAACTGGAGGCAAAGAACCAAAAGGCCCTAATTTCATATATCATGGCAGGATTTCCAAATGAAAAATCAACCATGTCTACGGTTAAAGGATTAATCAAAGGAGGTATAGACATTATAGAATTAGGATTTCCATTTTCAGATCCACTAGCTGATGGTCCTGTAATTCAAAATGCAAGCACAGTATCACTAGAAAAAGGAACAAAGATTGCAAATTTTTTCACCCTTGTAAAAAAAATAAGAAAAGAAACAGACACTCCACTTGTTCTAATGACATATACCAATATTCTATATCATAGAGGATATTCAGAATTTATTGCAGAAGCAAAAAAAGCAGGCATTGATGGATTTATACTTCCAGACATGTCTGTAGAAGAATCAAAAGAATACTTGCAGGCAGCAAAGAACAATGCAGATACAATATTTCTAATATCACCAAATACCAGCAATACCAGAATTCAGAAAATATCAAAGGCATCGACAGGATTTTTGTATCTTGTTGCAGTATTTGGTACTACAGGAGTAAAAACAGGAATTAAAAAATACACAATAGATGCAATCAAACAAGTTAAAAAACAGACCAAAGGTAAAATTCCAATAGGCGTAGGATTTGGAATTTCAACTCCAGACGATGTAAAAAAATACATCAGAGCAGGAGCTGACGCAGTAATAGTTGGAAGTGCATATTTGAAACTAATAGAGAAAACACCTCAAAATCAACTTGAATCTAAAGTTGCAACATTTACAAAAAGTCTCAAAAAACAAACTATTCTTTAATGGAAATATCCGTTAAAGTTGGCGGTCAAGTATACTAACTTTCATGGAGGGGAACTTGATTTCAGTTATGACCGCCTAACTAGAAGTTCTCATGAAACACTACACGTAGAAAAATAAAAGAGCAATGTCAGAGATCTCTAAAAATCATTTAGAAACTGAGAAATAAATTTACAAGTGTAAAGATCGACAAAACATACAAAAACCAGATACTCGTTTCATTAATGTGCAGACGAAGTTTATTTTTGTCACAGGTGGTGTGATGTCTGGCCTTGGTAAAGGCGTAACAACTTCTTCAATTGCAAAATTATTACAATTAGCGGATCAAAAAGTATCCTGTATCAAAATAGATCCATATCTGAATTACGATGCAGGAACAATGAATCCTGTTGCCCATGGAGAAGTCTTCGTCACAGACGACGGAGGAGAATGTGATATGGATATTGGAAACTATGAAAGATTCCTAAACCAAAACATTCCTAAAAGCCACAATATTACGACAGCCCAAGTTTATTCATCAGTCATAGAAGCAGAACGAAAAGGAGAATATCTAGGAGCATGTGTCCAAATCATCCCCCATATTACAGATGAAATTAAAAATAGAATTACAAAAATTGCAGAATATGAAAAACTAGACTTTTTGATAGTAGAATGTGGTGGAACTGTAGGTGATATTGAATCACTGCCATTTTTAGAAGCATTAAGACAAATGAGAGTTGAAAAGGGATCAGAAAATGTGATTTTTGTACATGTGACATTAGCACCATCTTTAGATGTAGTAGGAGAACAAAAAACAAAACCAACTCAACACAGCGTTCAAGAACTTAGAAGAATAGGTATTCAGCCCGATTTTTTGGCAGTCAGATGTACATTGCCATTAGAAGAGAAGACAAAGAAAAAGATTGCAATGTTTACAAATGTCACAACAAGAGATGTTCTATCATGTCATGATGCAAAATCAATTTTTGAAGTTCCGCAGATGTTGTACGACCAAGGGATAATGGATTCAATATTTACAAAATTTGGAAAGGTTGGAATGGTTAATGCATCATCCAATTGGGACAGATGGAATAAAATTGCCCAAACCATGGTAAATCATGAAAGCGATAAAGTCAAAATAGCAATGATAGGCAAATATGTTACATTAACAGATAGTTACGTAAGTGTAAATCATGCACTGAAACATGCAGGGGCAGCAATTGGCAAATCAATAGATATTGATTGGATAGACTCTGAGTCAATAACAGATTATAGCATATTATCAAACTATGATGGGATTTTAGTTCCAGGAGGATTCGGCACCAGAGGATCTGAAGGGATTATTCAAACTGCAAATTATGCACGAGAGAAGAACATACCATATCTAGGAATTTGTTTTGGATTTCAATTAGCAGCAATAGCATTTGGAAGAAATGTAATGAAATTAGAGGATGCAAACTCGACAGAAATCAAAGCAGATACAAAAAACCCAATTGTTGATTTACTACCAGAACAAAAAGATGTTTCAGATATGGGAGGATCATTGAGATTAGGAGCAAATGATGTAATGATTAAGGAAAATACAAACGCTAAGAAAATATACAATGCCTCAATTATCAGTAAGCGTCACAGACACAGATATGAGATAAATCAAGACTATATTCCAGAATTTGAGAAAAACGGATTAATATTTTCGGCAGATAGTGATGGAGGAAAAAGAATGGAAATACTTGAGATTCCAAGGCATAAATTCTACTTAGGAGTTCAATTCCATCCAGAGTTTAACAGTAGACCGGGATTTCCTGAAGAATCATTTGCAGCGTTTATCAAATCTGCATCTGAGAAGTGATCTAAAGTCAACCTGAAACTATTCTATTTTAGATATCTCATAAATTTTCTGTCTTGCATCTCGAATCGAGATTTTCTTTTTGACATACCCTTTTTTGAGTAAGTGACTCAATGCCAATCGTACAGTTCTATCAGGTAGCAATGTCTTGTTTGCCAAGTCCTTTTGAGTTAGTGCACCTTCGTATTCTAGAGTTTTAAGTAAAAGTTTAGAGCTTGGTGGCATGCTAAGTAACTCCTCAGCCAAGTGAACCTTTTTTGCAAGTGCAGAAATTGCAGTAGAATGTTTTTTGAGACGGATTATTTTTGCAGGAGGGAAAAACTGAGAACACTCTACCGTCTTGTTAACCTTGTATCTGTCCAATCCATCTAAAACTACCTCACAATGCAATCTTGCTGAAATATCATCAATCTCAATTGAGCTGTCATTTGATACAATGATTGGTCTTCTTGTCACATCTAGAGAATTGACAGAAATTATTTCAAAGACAGCAGAATCTTGAAACAATACTGGGCCACCAGCAGACATGGAATAAGCAGAAGAGCCAATTGGAGTAGATACAATAATTCCATCACTGTTATCGTGCCATACTTCTTCACCATTGACACGTAAAGTGTGCTCCATGAGCATTGCACTTTTAGATGAAAACACAGCGACATCGTTTAGTACGGGATAAACATTTTTTCCATCAATTTTTACTCCTAGTCTTGGAACTTCTTCAACAGTGTACTTTTGTTTTTTTAACACATTGACATAAGATGAAAATTCTTTAAGATCAATTTGTGCCAAAAATCCACTTGATTCGCCTTCACTAATACCAAGAATAGGCAAAGTAGAATCAAAGGTCCTGTGAAAATAGTTACGAACCCCCTTATCACCACCAAGAACAATAATACAATTAGTTTGCTTGTTTTTTGATTTTGATATTGGAAAAGAGTCAATATCTGAATCATCTAGAATTTTTTTTACAATTTTTGCAGCATTTATAGTACTTCCAGTTCCATAGATACCTATTTGCATAGAAGAAACAGTCAATTTGCTTCAATAAAAGAATAATGCATCACAAATCTCGAAATTTTACTAGATTGTAAAAATATGAGGCATTATTTTCAATAGCACCTTTTTTGGGGATTTTTTGTAAGCCAATATTTTTAGATTCCAATGCAGCTTGAGCAGCCCCACCAGCAAAACATAGAGCCCACAAAAAGTCTTTCTCCTTTATCATGGCACAAGTAAAAGAAGCGCAGAAAATATCTCCAATTCCAGTAGTGTCATTAATTTGCCTATTTGGCAACGTAATAGAGTAAATTTTATCTTTAACTAACATTGACACATCTGTTTTGTTTGTCAAAATAACATATTGAATTCCTTTTTTTTGCAAAGCCAACATCATTTCATCAGAAGTTCCATTGACAAGTTGTGCAGATTCTTCCGGATTAACTTTGATTGCATTAACATCAGATAAATCAAGATTAGTTTTTTCTAAAAAAATATTATTTGAAGAGTCCTTTCTTCTCAGAAATCCTTGAGGATCAACAAAAAGAAAATTTGAATCATGTTTTATTTTTTTTAATGTTTCATCAGAGATCTCATGATATATTGGACTGGCAATATGACCGTCTGCATTAGAAGAAGAATAGTCTATTTGTTCACATTCATTTTCTAGTCTGAGTGTTCTATCAGAGCCATTAATAGAAATAGCAAATTTTGTAGTATTTTTTACAGATTCAGAATTTGGGAAATTGATGTCATGTTCAGATAGATATTGTTTAGGAAAATCAGGACCGAATTTTGTAAATAAATCGACATCAAATTTGAATTGTCTTGCAGTTATTCCACAATAACAAGATGCACCACCAATTTGTTCAAAATTATTCCCATTGAGAGTAATAGTGTCAATTGCACAGTGAGATATAACGGCTAATTTCATTTCTCTTGATTTTACTAGTGAGGATTTAGTTTTTTGTATTGATTTTGGATTTGCATTCTCGACAAAGAATCTGACCTTTGAGGATCTCCAATTCAACTCCAGATCTAAAGCAAACATGACACAGCCCACGCATAAGATACCAACGGAAATAATTCGATCTAAGATTAAAACGTGTAGGATTTTTTCCAAAAATACAGGCACAAAACAAGGAAAATTGATCAAATTATACAAGAATACAGCTTAAGAAAATCCTAGGTAATTAATTATCAGGGGTTAACGAGTTTATCGACTGTCAGTAAAAATAGAAATCCCCCCATTTGTGAGTAGAAATCCAATGTTTCTTGTAAAGTATTTGATCTAAAAATAATTTAGTTTAAGGATTACTCAAATATTCAATAGTTGCTTGCTGTCTATGTGCAAAGATTTTTTTGAGTTTATCCAGAGCATACCATTCAAACATTTTTCCAATAAGCCCATACTGCAGTTCAAATTCAACCTCATCTGTTACCTTGGTCTGATTTTCATTTATTTTATGAAAGACATGTGTATGCCTCCAGCGTTTGAATAATGCATTGTTCATTTCATCGACATACGTGTATGGCTTGCAGGCTGTAATCTTGGTTTTCCAGGTCATTCTGGTCAGTATCTTGCTTGAAAAATAAGCAGTTTGCCCTAGTGTTATCTTATTACTGCTTGATTCAATTATCTTAAAATCCAATCTTTTAGGAGTAATTATTTCTAAATGATGTAAATCTGTATAGAAATCCCATACCTTGTCAATAGGTACATCTACAACAAAAGAATGGTGAAATATTTTCAACAGTAATGAAACATCATGTTTGTAATATATCTCCAAAAGATAGTATCTAAAATAAGATTTAGTTTTCTTTTGCGAGATTTTGCACTAAATTGGTAATATCAATTAAAAATAATAATATCCAACACAACACAAATTCGTGGCAATTTATTCAGTCAAAGCTAGGTGCATTGAAGGAAAAATGAAAGAATTTTATCAAAAACTGACTGATGAAACAATTCAGAACCAAAAGCCAGATGGACAAGAAATAATTAATTCAATGAAACGTGCCAAGATAACCAAATCAAATGTAATTCAATGGTCAGAGATGTGTTTTTGTTCACCTCCTTTAAAGCATGAACGTGAAACTGTATACAATCAGTTTTTTACAGATATCAAAACTAAAGTCATAGATGAGTATGTAGAGTATGAAGGAGAATTGTTTATGGATTTTTTAGCAAAAAAGAACAAAGAATAATTTCATTTTGTCATTAAATGATAAAAAATATTTTTTATTTAATATGATACATTTTTTTATTTAATTAAATTATTATTCATTTGATAAAATTTGGTTATTGTGTCATTCAGTTTACTTTTAAAAAATCGAGGTTTTTCAATAGCAATCTGAGTTTCTCCATCTTCACATGCAACAATTGTTACAATTTGTTCTATGGATTGCGATGTGTGCTCCTCCCACATAATTGCGTAAGCAGTCTCTTGCAAAAAATGGTTTTCAAGTATCTCTTGAGATTTTTCCTTATTAGCACTCTTAAAATCTATCACAGATAATTGATTATCAAATTCTGCTATACAGTCTACTCTACCAGCTAATTTCAGGTCATGACTAAACAAAGTTTTTTCTAAAATTCGAATATTGTCAATTCTATCTATTTCATTTTTCACTAATGAAAATAAGCCGAAAGGAAGAACTTTTTTTCTATGTTTTGAAATATTTCTGTTAAAAAGATAATCTTCGCAAATTTTATGAAAATGGGTTCCTCTGTTTGCTGCTCTTCTAGCCTCAAAATTGGCCACCTCGTATCCCACAGAATTTCTCCAAGCCATGATTCCGTCTCTGCTTAAAATAGACAAAACAGATGTAACTGAAGGGTAGAAGGATCCATTTATAGAATAATAACGCCTGCCATCCATGGTTTTAGTTTTTAAATTTAGTGGCGGAAGGGGAGGTTCTAGATGAGTGAACAAATCAATTTCCCCGTATTGTTTTCTTTTTTCTCTTTGATTTTTCAGAATTAATTAAATCAATTATTTGAATCTTGTATTTTTCACGTCCTGGAAGTATGTTTTTTTCACCCATTTTATTGAGACGTTTTTTTTCATTTTCAAAAAGTCCCAATTTTATCAAATCTGTTTTTTTCCTTTTTAACGCTCTGTAATATGAAAACGGAACAGAGTCAAGAATTTCATGCTTCTTGAAAATTTGAAGAATCGATGAATGAATTGAAAGAATCAATTCCTTTGGTTGTAAAAGATCTTGAAACATACCAATCATCTTTATCAAAATAATATTTCACAGAGTATTTTTTTCTAAATAGTTTAGTGATAACGGCATAGACTCATTCACCGTTCCATCATCCATATTCTTAATCCTTCCCAACCATAACCTCTTCCTATCTGCATTCAAATTAAACTCTCTTGTCTCTGGTTTGATTTTGAGATCTATGCGCATCCTACTAATACGATGAATGTGCTATTATGTTTATGAAAATTCTCATAGACAACGGCAATCCGATCAGAGTGTATCATCACCCAAGGGAAGTCATCGTGCATCCAAAAACAAACATAGTTGAAATATTTAACGCCGACGGCTCTTTGTTAGAGTCATACGAATTGGTCAAAAAAGATGTCAGATGGACGGATGATGAGGCCCTTGACAGTTCTGAAATCATTGTCACCCTGAACGTCAAATGATTTTGCCAAAACGGGAAAGCCCCATAGCCCCCTTCTACCTTGTTTGGGTACATCTTGTGCAATCTCTTTGAATTAATGTTAAATTCATTCATCAAATAGAATAATTCTACAAGAGCAAGAATTACAGGAATGTAGTTTGGAGAGGCGTTTTTGTCTTTTAGGTGAATTAGATAATCCTCTAGATTTCTTTGTATGACTTTCTCGTCAGCCTTTAACAAATTATCATAGTTACCAGATTTGATTTTATTCCATTTTAAAAAGCGATCAAGATGGTACTTGTAGGCCTTTTTTGTAACTTCTGATCCTATTGCGTTTAGGAATAGTTTCAAGATCTCTACTGGGTCTGCTTTGCCATAGGAGAAATAAGATCCCTGACCGATATAAGTAGGGTTCACTTATGTTATACAAGAATATAAGTAGGCAAATTTGCTCATGTTCATGCCACTTAAACGTGCAAGCAGAGGTCGTACAAAAGGAGGAAAAGGTTCCTCAGGAGTCGTACAATGTACAAACTGCGGACAAACGGTTCCAAAAGACAAAGCAAAAAAAGTCACATCTAGATTAAATCTGGTTGAGCATACATTAGCAAAAGAGCTACGTGCACAGGGGGCATACATTGCATCACCAACAGTTCTGAAACACTACTGTATATCATGTGCAATTCATTTTAAGATTCTTAAAATCAGATCAGCAGACAGTAGAAGAAAACGTGGTAAACTACGTTAGTATTATTTTTAAAAATAAACCTTTGAAATCATAATTACTAAACCAAGTTTTGTTGCACAAATTTAGATAGAATGAATCAACCGGAATAGCCAATAGTTCTCATACCAATACATGGCTTGTTTCCTTTACTCCAACATTTACAAGAACAAGAAACGGCTTTACCACTTTCCAAATTTTTAATAACTTTATGGAAAACACCTTCTCTGATTTTTGATTCAATCATTATCGTTTCATATCTATCAGATTTAGCTTCCGAGTTAGCCAATATTATTTGATTATTAATCTAGTAAATTAGCATTGTTGTTTATTCCAAAAAATATGATGAATTCGGAGAGTGTAAAATAAGAATTATTCTTTGATATTTTTTGCAGTGAAGATCATTCTTTGAATCAATGTCATTCCAGCAATAATTACCACGATAATAACTGCGTAATCCATAAAACCTATAATTCCAATTATCGCAATCACCAAAAGTCTTTCAGCCCTTTCACCAATTCCAATACCTTGAAGTTTGATATTGATAATGTCTGATTTTGCTCTTGCATAGCTAACTAGCAAAGATAATGTAATTGCAAGTAAAACAAGGTATGGCTCGGCATATCCACCAATTAAAATGCCTAAAAATATTGCAACTTCAGCGATTTTATCAAACATTGAATCAAGATATTCACCTTTTTTCGATGTTTTTCCTGTTACACGTGCTACTTGACCATCAACCATATCAAAAAATCCTGAAACAAGTAGCAATATGCCACCAATAATCAATCCAGATTCAATTCCCATTCCATAAACAACTGCAGAAACAAGTGCAAATCCAAGACCAACAAAAGTCCAAAAATTTGCAGACAGTCCCGTTGCCGCAAATCCTTTGCCTATTTTTTCAAGGGTCGGTTTAAGAGCACCACGAAGATTGTTTAACACGAAATACACCCAAAATACCATCTAATAAAGTGAACAGAAAGAAGTAAGGTAAAAAAGAGTAAAAATTAGTCAGAGGAACAAAGACATGCAATTATTTACAGATTTAAAAATTTTATATTATTTTTGAGATAAATTAATGGCAATCAGAGTAGAGATGATTTTTGCTGCAAGGGATGCAGTTGATCCATTATCATGGTATGGATTTAGTTCCACAATGTCAACCCCGGTTACTTTGGTGTCTTTAAAAACATGAATCATATCAAAAAGTTCTCTCGACGTAACACCAACAGCTTCTGGATTTCCAACACCAGGAGCATACGCAGGATCTAAAACATCAAGATCAAAACTAGAGTAAATAGAATCAAATGTCGAAACATAATCTTTTAGCAGGACAGGTCCTTTTCCAGCCCTTATTTCTTTATCAGAAATAGTTTTGATTTTGTTTTCAATAAGAAATTCCAATTCTTCTTTCACAAAAGCACGTGCGCCAACATGTAGAATATTTTCAGAGCCCCTCTCTTCCACGATTCTTCTCAAATATGATGCATGACTTAGTTTAATGTCAGCAAATTCATCTCTTAAATCATAATGTGCGTCAAAAACAACATATCCAGTTTCCTTTGGAAAACTTGTGTATGTTCCATATGTGATGGAATGTTCTCCACCTAAAATAAACAATTGTCTTTGTTTTGAAACAAGTTCAGTAGTGATTTTTTTTACCATATCAATCATTTCTGATGCGACAACAGTATGGCGAGTATTTCCCAAATCTTCAATATTTACAGTTTCTAAATCAATTCCTAGTTCAGGATGAAATATCTCAATATTGTTAAACGAATCACGAATAGAGTCAGGGCCAAATCTGCATCCAGGTTTGTAAGAGTGTGTTGCATCAAATGGAATTCCAAAGATTGTAGCTACAGGCTCAGAATCATTATCCGATGCAGTAATTAGAGGATTTTTGTTCATGTATAAGTCAAGAAAGCTCATTTTTTACACCATCAAATTTGGTCTCTTTGAGAGATATTTTGGCAAATTCAAACCAGTGAAAGGTTTTCCTCTAGTTTGCTCATTTATTTCTGTAATAAAATCATCAAAAGATATTTCTCGAACATCGCCAGTTTGCCTGTCACGAATGTTAAGATTCTGTGAATTTGCTTCTTTTTCACCAATTACCAGAATGTACCTAATCCATTCTTTTTCAGCTTCACGAATTCTTTTCCCTATACTTTCATTTCGATCATCAATGTCAACACGTACATTGTTTATAGAAATTCTTTCGGCAAGAATTTCAACAAATTCATCAAATTCTTCTTTAATGGGGATAATTCTGACCTGGGTAGGAGATAACCAAAGAGGGAATTGTGGTTTGCGTCCTTCACGGGAATCTTTAGCTGCTTTTTCTAATAATGCATATATGATTCGCTCAATTGCACCGCTAGGGGAGTTGTGCAGTATGATCGGATTTTGTTTCACGTTGTTTTCATCAACAAAGTCAATGCCATATCTTTTTCCATTTTCTACATCAATTTGATCTGTTGATAAAGCAGATGCTTTTCCAAGACCGTCAATAAAATTAAACTCCCATTTCAATACAAAGTAAAAGAACTTCTCTTTCCACATTTCAACTAGAACAGGTCGTCCATGTTTTTTGACCAATTCTTCAATGGATGATTTGTTTTCATTGTAAAAGTCCTCAGTAAATCTAATTGCCATATCATAATCAGTTTCATCTATTCCAAGTTCTTTAAGAACACTTTGAGAAAGGTCAAATCGAGTCTTAATTTCATCTATGGCCTGAGGCATATCTTTGCAAAATGCATGACAGTCAGGCATAGTAAATGCCCTTAAACGTCTTAATCCAACTAGTTCACCAGATTGTTCTCTTCTGAAACTATATCGTGTAAGTTCGTAGAGCTTGTATGGTAATGTTTTGTAGGATAATTGATATTCATTTGCCATAAGAAATTGGCCGAAACATGCAGCAAATCTCAAAAAGAGTTTTTTTCCTTCTGAATCTATATTGTATTGTCTGGCCGGAAATCGATTAAAGTAACTCACCATGCTTGGATGTTCAGAATCATACATGATAGGAGTTTCAACTTCATATCCCCCATATTCTTTGACTCTGTCAGTAACATATCTCTCTATCAAAGATTTGATTAGACGTCCATTTGGATAAAATCTCATGTTGCCAGAATCAGATGCTGGTTCATAATCAGCGATACCCATTTTCTTCATCAATGCAACATGTGGGGGAGGTTGATCCACTTTACGAATCTTTGCAGATTCATATTTTGCTAAAACTTCTAATTTTTTATGTTTTGAAAAATCAAAATCACCAATGTTTGTCATTGTGCCATCAGTGGAAAGTATTTTCCAATAGGAACGAATTTTGGATTCACCTTTGAGAGCATCTGAGGTAATTTCATTATCATCCTTTAAACCAGATGAATCTTTAGTTACAACTTTAGAGCTTTCTGCAAGAGGGTGTCCCTTTACCTGAATTTTATATGACTTTGTCCAACCAAATGGGGAATGAGATACTTCAAGTTCTGATGCGCCATCCTCCATCTCTTTAAGTAAATTCATAGCAGTAGAAGGTTTTGCAAGATTGGAACTCAGATGAGCATAAGGATATAACAATAATTTTTTACATCCAATTTTTTCCATAGATGCTTTAATCTGAGATATGGCATTTTGAGCCACTGAAGAGTCATCGCCGTTTTCGATTGCAACAAAAACTACTACAAGTTCCTCCAATCTTTGTGTTTGAAGATCAACTATATCCTCAGCAGATTTTATCTCCTTTTTTGTTGGAGTATACTCGATATTGTCACAATGAAGTTGCAATATACGCATGTTAAGACATGTTAAAACGGGCATAAATATACGATTCTCAAAAGTACCAATCATCTACAAATCAGATATTTTTGTGAATGAATAAAGACAGATTATAGCAATATTGAAATTTATTTGTGAATTATAGTCCCATATGCGCATCAAAAAAAGTGAAAAGAGACATCAAGAATTACTAAAAGAAAAAAAAGAGTTAGAAAAAAACAGACCTCATGAAATCGACGAAATGCGAAGGTGGAAGCACACGATGGGTAAGATTTTACAAGAATTGGAATTATACAATTAAGAATTAATTTAGAAACAAATTAGATCTAAATTCAAATGTGTTAGATGTGAATTGATCACAGGATGAATCCATCAGATGTGTTTAGAAAGAGAAATCTTACAAAAGTCAATTTTGATTATGAAGATTTGGTTGGAAGAGATTTTTCAGATTCCAACATGCACGGAGTTAATCTTAAGAATCGAGATATCCATAATGCAGATTTGAGTTGTTCAGATCTCAGCGAATCAGATTTAAGTGAAACCATTCTTTTTCATGTCAAATTTAGAGGGGCAGACATGCGAGGAGTAAATCTCTCAAATGCAAAACTGTGGGATGCAGAATTGTATGGGGTAGATTTAAGAAACGCAAATATTAGCGGAGCTGATTTGTTTTATACAGATTTAAGAAATTCAGATTTGGAAAAAGCCAACATGAGAGGAGTAAATCTAAGACATGCAAATTTTACTGGAGCAATTTTAACATCGGCAGACTTTGCAGGTGCAAATTATGATCAAGATACTTTGCAGACAATCTCAAAAGACATGAGAAAAATTTTAGAGAGTCAAGGGAGCCGATGGTGAAACAAATTATTTTAATTTTTCTTCAAGTGCAATAACTGAACGTAAAATCAAACCAGATAGCCCCAAGTTCGATGTAAGAAATTGTGTTGCCCTCAACAAAGAATCTTCTCCTCTAAAACCTTCATCATAAATCATTTCAATTGAACCTTTGTCAGTCTCTACAAAAGATGTGATCAATGAAAACACACCTAATTTATCATCAATTCGTTCATTGTAGAGCCTCAATTCAACTCGGGAGATTTTAAAATCATCTTGTATAAAATTCCCAGAAGAAAACAATACTTCAATAGAATCAGGAAATCGGTTTACTCTCCGAGGATCATGTAAGTCAATAATTTTCATGTTGTATTATTTCATACTGTTCCTAAATAAGTAATGATTACTAGCAGACAATTAAAGGAATTTCAAAAAGACTCTTGCGATAGTATTATTTACTGAAAAATTGTTTTTTCAGACATGGATCCTCATAAATTTCATGGCAAAGATATTCCACACATCAAACTAGATCCAAAAATGACCATAGAAGATTTGGTAAATGTTTTTGCAAGTTCAGGATATAACGGAAGACAGCTTGGGGAAGCAGCGAAACTTTATGCAGAAATGATCAAAGAAGATGCAACAATTTGTCTTACAGTTTCAGGAGCAATGACACCTGTAGGATTTGGAGGGATAATTAAAACACTCATTGAAAGAGGATTTGTGGATTGGATAGTTACAACTGGAGCCAATGTCTATCATGAAGATCATTTTGCATGGGGATTGCCAATAAAACAAGGTAGTTTTGATGTCGACGATATGAAACTCTTTGAGAATGAAATCGTTAGAATTAGAGATGTGTATATTAAATTCCATGAAACATTAGAGGCACAAGATGAATTAGTTCAAAAAATGTTCGGAGAAGATTTTCCAGACAAACCATTTACAACTGCAGAGTTTTGTAATTTAATGGGAAAAATCAGTAAAGAAAAATCCAAATATCCAGAAAAAAGTTTCATTACTTCTGCATACGATTATGATGTCCCAGTATACATTTCAACTATGAAGGATTCGTCATTAGCATTAAATTTAGCAGTGCATCGGTTACGCGGTAAAATATACAACATAGATTTTGTACGAGAAATCATAGAACAAGCTGCAATTCTGTATGATTCAAAAAAATCAGGAATTTTGGAATTGGGTGGAGGAGTGCCAAAGAATACAGCTCAGCAGACAGGACCACTATTAGATCAAATTCTGAAGAGAGACGACGGAGGACAAGATTATATCATTCAGATTACAGATGCACGTCCAGACACAGGAGGATTGTCAGGGGCCACGTTACAAGAAGGTAAAAGTTGGGGAAAAGTTCAAGATGCTCATGAGGGAATAATAACAGTTTATGCCGATGCCACCATAGCTTTTCCAATTCTTGCATTATATGTTCTTAGCAATCAAAAAACAAGAAAGCCAAAAAGACTCTACAAAAAATTAAACAAATTATATGATAAATTAAGCGAAGACTATTTCAAAAATCCAGATAATAAAATAGGTAAATCAAAAAAGAAGGACTAGAATTTATCAAACCTAGCGCGTTCAAGATCACGATCGTCTTTAGATTCCTTCTTGTATTCTTTATAATGCTCTTTACAAAGAACTGTTTTTTTTCCAGTTGAATTTACACGCAATCCAGCGTTTTCAACTTTGCTTGTATTAAGAGAACGTGCACCATCTTGATCACAACCTTCAAAATTGCATTTTGCACCTTTAGATACTATTCCCATACAGATTATGTGATAAAGATGTTATTTATACTTGAAAATAATTTTCAGATTCTTTAGCGAATTATTAATGAAAAGTCAAATAATGGTTCATCGTTTATAAGAGGAATATTTTTTTCTTAATTCATGGGTGGAGCTAAAAAACCAACTGCTGCAAACAAAGACAAGTCTGCAGGGTCTAAAGAAACAAAGAAAAAGAAAGACAAGGGAGAAGGAGGACCAAAGAAGGCAGAGATTACAGTCAAAGTAAACGAACAGCAAGCATTGAAAATTATTCAAAATTCCAAAGTTGTCACAGTGCAAGATCTTGCAAGACAAACAGGCGTTAAAATTTCTGCAGCAAATGCATTTCTAAAAGAGTCTACAAACAAAGGAATTGTTAAAAGAGTTGGAGGATATTCAGGTCACCATTTGTATCAAGCAATTTCTTCATAGATACATAATACATCACCAGACTTTGCATCCTTTAGTGATTCAACATTTCCACTTAGTTTACCAATAGGAGTCATAGTTTTAGCAAACACAGCATCATTTAGAAAAAAACAAACACTTCCAGTAGATGGTAAAAATGCCACATCGCCTTTTTTGAATTCAGTTCTTGATCTTTCAATTCCAGAATCAACATTTGTTTCAAAATACAAGATACTTTTTCCTAAAACGTGAGCATGTCCTTCCAAAGGCAAGGATCTCATAATAGTTCCAACAGTCCTTGGAGAAAGGTGGCGTTTTAGATCACATGTAATTTTTGCCTTTCCACGAATTTCTAAAATTAGTTGTTTTCTAGAGACTGACGATGTACTCAATTCGTACATTAAAATGATTAGATTATATAACGTTTTAAGAAAAATTTGTTACTTGCCTGATGTCAAAGAACCTGAATTAATTGAAGCTTCACAACCGGGGGAGGATATGGATTCAGAGATTGAAGAAAACACAGGATTAAACAAAGCATTAGATACTTATCGAAAATTAATAGATAGAAAAGATCTATCTGAGCCATTAACTGAAAAAGAACAAGAGGTTCTAGAAAAAAGAATTAAAGAAATTGAAGAAAGAGAAATTGTTGAAAAAATAGAAGAACATGAACCAGTTGAAATTCCTTGTGAAAAAAACAAGATCACAATTGGACCACCAACACTAACAAGATTTGAAAAGGCAAGAATTATGGGAGCAAGAGCTTTACAATTATCTTTAGGAGCACCACCATTCATCCCAATTCCAAAAACGGCACGAATATCATTAGATATTTCAATGGAAGAATTAGAACAAAGAGTAATTCCAATTACAATCAGAAGAGTATTACCAAATGGAGATTATCAAAACATCCCAATCGATTACTTTGAAAAATGAATTAATGGTCGATAAAACTTAAAAGAACATAAAATTTCTAAATATTGAATAATGCTCATGGAAGAGACAACTGAACTGCGTGGTCAAGAGCAGACCGAAAAGTCTGAGACCACAATACAAATTGGAAATTATCCTGTGATGGAGGCAGCTCTTGATGTCTTGACAATTTTGGGCAAAAAAACAAGAGTGGTTCTTAAATCAAAAGGAAACAATATACCAAATGCAGTAGCAGTTGCAAACATAATTACAGAAAAAATGCTCAAAGGGAATTCCAAAGTAGAGAAAATCAAATTAGATACCACCGAAACTGCAGGGATTGGAAATATGACCTCAACTATAGAAATTATTTTGATTAAAAATTAATAAACACTGCCAGGACCTTTAAGAAGCATGTTTTCACATTCTTTACAAACTTGTTCATCTATATTAGATTCCAAATTGTGATGTATCTCACAAATTAATAAACTCGATTTGATATAATTGCAAAGCCCAATAAATTTAGACAGACTAGATGGAGTGTAGGCCATGTCAGAAGAAAGACTGTCACTTAACTCATCAATCATTGTTGCAACTTGTTTTTCTGCTAAGAGTTTTGCAATTAGTGAAGGATCACCTCGTGTTCCACGAATATAATTACTGATTGCAGCTTGTGTAACTCCAAGCATTTTAGAAATTACATCTTCTCGAATGTTATGATCTTCTGCAAGCTTTTTAGCAAGAATTGCTCGTAATGCAGGAATCAAAGTTTTAGATTCAATTTCAGCAGGAAGTAGCATTAATCCTCAACAATCGGATAAAGAATTTAAAGTTTGCAATAAGATATTTTGCATTTATGCCCCATTCTATCAGGCATATCTATTTTAATTTCAAAAATATCAGGAAGATGTTGGAAAAAATTTCTGATAAAATTTACAAAGTTATGGAAAAAGCATGTAACGAAACCAAATCAGATTTGATTTCACTGTCAGGGGGGTTAGACAGTTCAATCATAGCATATTTTCTAAGACAAAGAAAACCAAAAACGGTCACAGTGATTGCAGAAGATTTTGTTTCAACAGATTTGACATATTGTCAAATGATTTCAAAACAAATGGGATTGCCACTAACAATCTACAGTGTAAAAACGTCTGAAATATTAGAAGCAGTAGAAGAAACCATCAAAATTCTAAAAAACTTTAACGATATTGAAATTCGTAATAATGTGGTCATGTATTTAGCAATAAAATGGGCAAAAGAAAAAGGAGAGAAATCAATCATCACAGGGGATGGGGCTGATGAATTATTTGCAGGATACAATTTTCTAAAAAATAAATCAGAAGAAGAACTAACAGGAGAAATTAAAAGAATTTGCTCTATTATGCATTTTCCTACACAAAAAATAGGTAAGGCATTAGGAGTTTCTATAGAATCACCCTTTCTAGATAAACAAATGATAGAGTTAGCTGAAGAAATCCCAGCAAATCTCAAAGTCAAAAACGAAAATGAAAAGAGATATGGAAAATGGATTCTGCGTAAAACTTTTGAAAAATATATTCCACAAAAAATTGCATGGAGAGAGAAAGCTCCAATGCAAGAAGGATCAGGGACTGCAGGATTGACAGATTTATTTGATTCAATAGTCGGCGAAGAAAAATTTGTTGAAAAGAAATTAACAGTTGAGAAAACAGACAATGTCGTTATTAGAAGCAGAGAATCAATGCATTATTATGAAATTTTTAAAAAACTATTTGGGAGTCCAGTAGATCATGAATCAGAAGAAGTTTGTCCATATTGTAAACATAATGTAGGAAAATCAAAATTTTGCAGGATGTGTGGAGCCTTCCCCATCTAATTGTTTTTATATTTACGTGGTTTTTTGATGAAAATTTTTCTGCATCCGTTACAGCAAAAATAGAATTTTTTTCCACCATGATCATGAATTAATGCTAGTTCCTCATCAAGTTCAATTCCACATACAGGATCTATTGGCACAAGATTTCCACTTTCAAATTCTATTTATAGATTCATCTAAGAGAAGGGAACCTATAGACGCTTGTAAATGATGTATTGGATCATAAAATATCGAGACGGATAGTATCACACTGTCAATTCGGGAAGAGAAGATTTTATTTTATGTATAACACCAGAGAGAATTTTTAAAATATGTTCAACGCCAGAAGGGATTAAAGCATCCATTTCTTGATTAAAGAAATTCTCAACGATGGAGTAAATCTCTTCAATTCAAACATTGCTAAACAATCATAACTCAAGTTTCTTGTCAAATTGCATCTAGTCAACTTGTAACATTATTAATTAAGAAGATCAGAATGTTCCAAAACTGGAAATGAAATCTGTTTATGATTGAACTATTTTTAGAATTTTTTTGGGTAATGCACCATAATCAGTGTCAGGTTCTGATACGACATATAAAATATCATCATTAATTATCACACTTATTGCAAGTGCACGTTCACGGGAAGCCATTGCAAAATTTACAGGTCCAAGTTGTTTATCAAATTCCTTTCTCATTTTGACACGTAATGCAAGTTCCATGAAAATCATTTCATCATCTTTTTCACTTTCCAAGGGTTCGACATTTTCTTTCATTCCACCTGCAACTAAACGGCCCCGTTCATTGATAACACCAGCAAATCGAATTTTAGGATCTATTGTCAACACAGAATTACAAATTTTGGCATAATCATAAATTTTTGAAGACAAATTTAACTCTGTTTGAATCTAAATATCACTTATTTATTATCTTTATACAATTTTTTATGGCTAGTAATTATGTAGTTAATTGTTTTACTAATGCAAGAAAATCAACTTCAGACATAGGAGCAATTTTTAGAATTTCCAGATTTTCAGATACATGTTCAGAAGATTTCTGACCTACAAGAGGGGCTAAAACTCCAGGAGTTGAGCGAATAAACTGTAATGCACGTAATGAGGGTTTCAAATCATTGAATTCAGGCATCACACCAGGTTGCAGTAATCGACCTTGCATGAAAGGTACACTAGTAAAAACACCAATTCCCAATATCACTGCAGACTCTAAAATTGAAACTTGCTTATCATCAAGGGTTTGATTTTTTGAAAGTAGTGCTTGATCAAAATTCATGTTGTAAGGCAATTGAATAAATCTAAAACCATGATTCTCCCCACCAACTTTTTTTGCCAAACTGACAGTTTCCTCTAGTGAAAGATATTGAGGGTTCTCTTTTGTAACTCGAAAACATTCCCAAGTTGCCATTCCATAAAATTTAATTTTTCCTTCTTTTCTTTTTTGTTCATACATTTCAAAGACAGACTCGAGATTTTTCATGAATTGTTCTTTTGATACATCTTTTATTTGTCCTTCAACTGCATTGTGCAAATACATTAAATCAATTGTTTCCATTCCAAGATTATCTAGACTTCTATCAATCTGATCTGAAAGATATGGGACAGTCATACAATGATAACCAGAGGTCACATCACCTTCCTTGAGAATTCCCTTGTCAGCATATTCCTGTTTAACATACTCCCAAAAACCTAATTCGACATCAGCATCATTAGTAAGATAGCCGTTTTTTGAACTCAGGAAAATTTGATCACGTGTAATTTTACCATCTTTAATTAACTCGTTAATTGCCTTTCCAACAGAACGCTCTGCTTTTTGAGAACGATAATTTATTGCAGTATCAATTACGTTGACTCCAGATAAAACAGATTGCTTTACTGCAGATGTAACTAATTCATCAGTTTTAGAATCTGGATCACCAAGATATGTACCAACACCAATATTGGAGAGATGTAGATTTTGAAAAGTTCTAAAATTAACAGGATTTACGCCTAAATTTTCAAGAAATTTTTGTGTGCCTTTAGAGCTGACACAACCTGAAATCATAATTTTTGTAATCAGTTACTAAATTTATGTCTAAAGTATCAAATAGGAATTAAAAATCCAAGAATAAACAAAAGACCAGTAATTCTTCCAAACAATAATGTCGTAGACATATGAGGGATCAGATTGTCAATAGAATCATAATTTTTCTGTAGACCAAAACCAGACTTTATCATTAATGGAATAGCAAAAAAACTCATCAAAGATAAAATTGGAAACATGTGGGCAACAACTCCAAAAATAATTGCCAAGTAAGAGATTGTCGGAAAAATCCAAAATAATTTTACTCCTTTTTGTTTGCCAACTATGATTACCAAAGTTTTCCTACCTTTTAATTTATCAGCATCATGATCAGGAAAAGACGCGATAAAAAGCACTAAAGAAGACAAAGAACCCACAACAATCCCTGCCAAAACAGATTCAGAAGATATTTGTCCTGACTGAATGAAAAAAGTTCCAACAACAATCAGTGCACCTTTTACAGCAACAAAAAATTCACCCAATCCAGAGTCGACAATTTTTGTAGAATAGAAATAGATAGACAGTATTGCAAATCCCAGAATGATTGCTATAGTAATTCCATCAGTGATTACAAAATATCCTCCAATAACACTACCCAGAATTAAAAATGCAACTCCTGCACGATAAACAGAAGATGGTTTGAGTAATCCTTCAGGAAGTACGCCAGTGCCACCACTCATTTTTGTTCTTGTTGTTTTAGTGTCAATACCTCGTTTGAAATCCCAAAAATCATTTAGCAAATCAACACTTGCATGTAGTGCTATTACACCAACAAAAGTCAAGATCAAATCAAATACATCCAATGATGAGGTATGCCACCAATTTAATGACAGTCCAACTGAAACGGCAATCACAGATGCCAATAGAAATCTTACACGTATAACACGAAACCAAACAGATAGCATATCAATACTAGCAATTTTTAGTATAATATTCATGAGTTTAGGAATAGACCTGTTTATATGAAAATAAGATGTAAAATGAGTGTGATTATAGGGAAAATTTCAGATAAAGACAAAAAAATAGAATTAGGGATAGAAATTTACTGTACAAATTGCGGTAAAAAGGTTCCAAGTGGACTAAAAACAGGAGAAGTATTCTCAAAAACGGATCAATTCAAAATAGAGTTAGAAGAATTTATGAGAAATTATCTTTGTGGAATTTGCAGAGATAAAAAAAGAGTAACAAAACTAAAGAGTTAGAATTTCCCTTTCCATTCTACTAAATTATTTTAGATTTTTTCAAGAACATAAAGACCACAACACCGACTAGTAAAATACCTCCAATTACAATATAGACAATCCATTCAGACAATCCTAATCAATAAAGTCAAATACTTTATCAGGAGCATCGACGTTTATTATAAAAGAATCCTTACCTTCAATACATACTTCAGCAGTTGGAATAATTTCAAACAAGACATCAGATCCAGAATTAGAAGGAATGTGGGAAAAAAATTCCAAGAGTCACATCAGATGAGGATGAAGAGAATGAAGATACATTCAAAGTTTTACAAAGAGGTAATCATGTCAACAGTAAAATATTTGACATGATTCTTAATTCTAAAAAAGAATGCTGGATCTTAGGTTCTGAAAAAGAGTTCATCGAGTTTTATCACGCAAATTTTCTAGATGCAATAGAAGAACAAAAAATAGATTACAAATTACTAACATCGATTATAAAAAAATCAAAAGGAATTTTTGACGACATAGATAAAATAAAAATTAAAAAATTCTACTCACCAGTAAAAGAAGACTTGTGTTTTTAATCAAAGACGATGATGAAGTGTTATTCTTTATTAAAAATGAAGAAAACAATAAAGAGATGCGAGCAATATGGACAAATTCTGAAACGATAATCTATTCTAAAGCATTGTTGTTTAACAACATTTGGTCAAAGACAGAATTAGACGTAGAGATTTTCAGTGAGTGAGTGTAGTTGCAGACACGATACAACATGTAATGATATTTTTGCCACAACATATCTGAATCTTGGAATGAACTTAGAGTTATCATGAAATTAAATTATTAAACCAATGAATCATCGCTAACTTCTATTGGTTTTCTTCCCATAAAACCAGAATCTTTCTCATGCCAGAATTTGATTTCAGTTTCGCCATATTTCCAGCATAACCAAACTTCGTCTTCAAATCGTTTCGAGGGGAAATCCAGCAATCCCTGTTCTATACTTTTGACCACCACACCTGTGTTTTCCAATATTTCAACAGACTCATAGAATTTTGTAATTGCAGTGTTTAGACGTTGTTTGATGTCGACATAAGATTCTAATGAATTTGTAGTAGATATGCTAATTTGCAATTCTTGCTCTATTTTCTTAACTTCATTATTTTTTGCTAAAGCATATTCAAATTTTTTTATTACATCAGGTAATGCATCATTTGCCTCATTTGGGGTAAAAAAAGCGAACATAGGTATTCTTCAAAAAGAGAGATTAAAAATCTTAGGTGCAGATTTATTAAGAAATATTTCATTAGAAATAATATGAGTGAAGAACAGTTAGAAGAAATAATTATACAGACAATTAACGGGGCTGTTGCAACAATTCCTGCATATATGGAAGAAATTAATCAAAATAAAGAAACGCTCAAGGTAGAAGATCCCAAAGAATTCGTTTACGGAATTGTTATGGGAATGGCATTAGGGATGAGTGGAGCTATACTCAGTGCACAAAAAGAGATGCCAACTGCAGAAGATCAAATTAAAGTCAGAGATATAGTATACAAACACATTCCAGAAATTAGAGAACGAATTTTCAATTGATCGAATTTAACCAAAACGAAATAAATTTTCTAGATTCATTAGAAGAAGCAAGAATAGCAACATCGCATAGAGACATTCCACATGTCAAGCCAGTTTCATTTGTAAGAGTAGAGAACGAGATAATCGTTGCAACAGATTACTACACAAGGACATATGCCAATATCAAATTTAATCAGAATGTAGGAATTGTGATTGACATTTACAAATCAGGAGGACATAAGGCAATATGCATTCAAGGTAAAGCAAAAGTCATCGAAGATGGAGAAGAATTTAAAAAAAATTACAATATTTTTTACAAAAAATTTCAATGGGTAAGAAAAGACCCTTGGAAAGAAAATGAAGCTCCTTTTTTAAAAATTATACCTAGAACGAAAATTAGTTGGGGTTTAGATTAGAGGATAGTTTTCTGTTTTATTTGTGAAAAAAGCCATGCAAGGTTTTTGATAGCATGGAAAGATATATCACAATAATTGATCCGTGAAAAACCATGAACAAAATAAAGTGCTCGCACATACTGGTTGAGAAACAAAGTGAATCATTGGCAATTTTAGAGAAAATCAAAAATGGTGAAAAATTTGGAAAATTAGCTAAAGAGTTTTCAACAGATAAAGGAAGTGGTAAAAAAGAAGGGAATTTAGGATATTTTACCAAAGGAATGATGGTCAAACCATTTGAAGATGCAGCGTTCAAACTTCAAGTTGGAGAAATTTCAGATCCAGTAAAAACAGAATTTGGATATCATATCATCAAAAGACTAGGATAATTTAGATGATTTTAATTGTTTTATCTTCTCAAAATCATCATTGATTTTCTGTCTTTAGTGATTTCTTTATGAAGTTTTTTCTCTTTTTGGATAAGATCTTTCATTTCTTTAGATTTGTCAATATTTATCAATGAATTATCATGTAAAGGAAAAGACTTTCAACAGTATTGTCAATTTCAATGCCTAAAAACCAAAATAAAATACACAACATTTTTTGCAGTAACTAAATCAAAATTAACATGGTTTTAACAGTCAAAATGTTAGATGAAATTTTGGATAATCTTGATACACATATAGAAAAATTGGCAAGAGAATTGTTTGAGAATTTGGAGGGGCCGGGAGGATTTGAGGAG
>Ga0224506_10000276_pt1 | contig 48025 bp, 40 predicted proteins | sample SF_Jan12_sed_USG_2_FD_169108 | JGI IMG/M metagenome (GOLD analysis project Ga0224506, IMG submission 169108) | Sediment microbial communities from San Francisco Bay, California, United States - SF_Jan12_sed_USGS_8_1 | ecosystem: Environmental > Aquatic > Marine > Sediment | place: USA... | reverse complement strand
ATGTAAGAAATAGTACAGCCAGATCAATAGGTCTGCCCGCAGGCCGCTGCTGAGTTTGTTACACTAGAATAATGAATCCACGAAGTAGCCAATTTCCACGATGAGTTCTGAACCAAGCAAAACTGGCGGTATTTATTCTGTTGGCAAGCTTATCAGTGAGGCTAGACAACTGGCCGCAGAGTATCGTCGCACCACCGGTCAGGTCCTGGGTATCAGTGGTGAAATTGCAAGGCACGATGCCTGTCATTTCCTCAAGCTTGAAACTGTCAAAGAAGGAGTTAGCGGCTATGACGCAGTCGGCCGCGAGAATCGTGATGGGCTTAAATATCAAATCAAGGGTCGGGTTATTTTCGATGAAGGCAAAAAGAACCAGCGCATCGGCCAGTTAAAAATTGAACAGGACTGGGATGCTATCCTCCTGGTGATCATGGACGAAAACTACGAGACGGACTGTATCTATGAGGCTGAGCGGGGAGAAGTTCTCGACGCCCTGAAGGAACAAACAGACAGTAATCGTAATAAAAGGGGAGCCATGTCGGTGTCTAAATTCAAAAATATCGCCAGAGTCGTCTGGACCAGGGACGAAGGGGCGATTGCAGATGAAATATGGGACAATCAGTCCAGTCAATAATTTGCCCAGGAAGAGTTATTCAATAATATGACCCACCCCCTTCAGGACGCCTTGTCCGCAGATGGCTCACTGGCCACATCACTTCCCGGTTTTGCTCCACGATTGCAGCAACAGCAAATGGCTGAGGCCATTGAGTCAGCCCTGCAGGATAAGGCCTGGCTTGTTGCTGAGGCCGGTACCGGTACCGGCAAGACCTTTGCCTATCTCGTCCCCAGCCTTCTCAGTACCAAAAAGGTGTTGATTTCCACAGGGACAAAAAATCTCCAGGATCAGCTATTTCATAAGGATATCCCTCTGGTGCAAAAAGCTCTGGGAGTCCCGGTCCAGGTGGCATTATTAAAAGGGCGGGCCAATTACCTCTGCCCACAGCGTCTGGAGCTGGCTTTTCAGGACAATCGAAGTCTGACTCATCAGGGGTTGAATAAGTTACGCCACATAGGGGAATGGGCGGGTCACACTCAGCTGGGTGATCGGGCTGAAGTGGATGAGATCGCGGAAGATGATGTGATCTGGGCCAGGGTCACATCCACAGCTGAAAATTGTCTTGGTCAGGATTGTCCAAAAATAAATGACTGCTATCTTGTCAAAGCCCGCCGTGCGGCCCAGGCGGCAGATATTGTTGTCATCAACCATCATCTTCTGTTTGCCGACATGTCCATCAAGGAACAGGGTTTTGGTGAACTCCTGCCTATGGCCGATGCAGTCGTCATTGATGAGGCCCATCAACTGGCTGAGGCCGCGTCTGCCTTCTTTGGTATTGGGATGAGTGGCAATCAGCTCCGCGAACTGGCCCGTGATAGTGAGGCTGCTTTTTATAAAGAGATCAATGAGGGGAATGCCGTTCCAAAGGCCTGCGATGCACTGGATAAGGCAGTGCTCGATATGCGGCTAGATTTTGGTCAGGCTCAGAGACGGGGTAGCTGGAATGATATCCGTCATAACAAGCAGTTACAGAAATCGATTGTTACGCTGACAAATTGCCTGGTGAAACTTCATAACCAGCTTGAACCCCTGGCTGAACGTAGCAAGGATCTGGAGAGTTGTTATCGTCGATGCAGGGAGTTAAGCGAGCAGTTTAGTATGCTGACTGGCGAGCCGACCGAAGGCTATATTCACTGGTTTGAAACTCACAAGAGGACCTTTTCACTGCATCTGACGCCGCTGGATATCAGTGACAATTTTCGTGGTCACCTTGAGAGTATGCCCGGGGCCTGGATATTTACCTCTGCCACCCTGAGTGTGAATGGTGGGTTTAATCACTTTATCAGCCAGTTAGGCCTCAATGAGGCCATCACCCGTAGCTGGGATTCCCCATTTGATTTTGCCAGACAGGCCTTACTCTATATGCCCACTGGGCTGCCGGAACCAAACCAGGCCAGCTATACCGAAGCCGTGGTCGAATCAGCCCGACCGGTATTGGCAGCAAGTGGTGGGCGCGCGTTTATGTTGTTTACCAGTCATCGTGCCCTCAGAGAGGCGGCTGAAATATTGGGTAATGATTGTGACTATCCTATTCTGGTACAGGGCAGTGCCCCGCGGGATCGTCTGTTGGAGGATTTTCGAAAAGCTGGCAATGCGGTGCTACTGGGTACCAGTAGTTTCTGGGAAGGGGTGGATGTTCGTGGTGAAGCCCTGTCCTGTGTGATTATCGATAAACTTCCTTTTGCCTCTCCCGGGGATCCGGTTTTGCAGGCCCGGCTGGAGGCCATGCGGCGTGAGGGCAACAATCCCTTTATGGAGTTTCAACTGCCCCAGGCCGTGATCATGCTTAAACAGGGGGCCGGTCGCCTAATCAGAGATGTGCAGGACAGTGGTGTACTGATGATCTGTGACCCCCGTTTAAAGAGTAAACCCTATGGACGGATTTTTCTTGCCAGTCTGCCTAAGATGCCACAGACAAGGGAGCTTAAGGTCGTTGAGAGTTTTTATTCCAGAAAACAACAACCAGTTGCCAGTGGGAGGCTAAGTGAAACTGCTTGCCATTGATGCCGCCACAGAGGCCTGTTCGGTGGCCCTGATGATAGGTGAAGAAGTGACTAGTCGACATGAAATTGCCCCCCGGGGTCATGCCCAGCGCTTGTTGCCTATGGTAGAGGAAGTGTTATCAGAAGCAGGTGTTTCACTGTCATCACTGGATGCCATTGCCTTTGATCGTGGCCCCGGTTCCTTTACCGGGGTTCGGGTGGGTACCAGTGTGACCCAGGGACTGGCTTTCGGGGCAGATTTACCTGTTATCCCGGTTTCCAGTCTGGCGGCCATTGCTCAGGGTGTTTGGCAAGAGACAGGAACCACTGCCATCATGGCAGCTATCGATGCCCGTATGAAAGAAATTTACTGGGGCCTTTATATAATTGAAGACGGTATTACTCAAATTCAGGGCATAGAACACATTAGTCGGGCAGAAGCCGTCACACTCACGAAAGAACAGCAATGGTATGGTGCCGGTTCCGGCTGGCTGGTTTATGAGGAAACACTGTTACAGCTCGCTCCATCTGGCTATACCGGTTTTGATGGCAGGCGTTTACCCCATGCTAAAGATATTCTATCGTTGGCAAAAGCCTCTTTTAGCAGACAGGACTATGTCAGTGCCGAACAGGCGCTACCCTGTTATTTACGAAATGAGGTTGCGCGTAAGCAATCTGGGGTATAATTCAGAAAGAAGTTAGAACACAAACCAGAAAAAAGTGTGAGGAGATAAAAGTGGTAATTCGATTAGGTGTATTTCTTGCAGCAGTAGTGATGATGCCCATGCAGAGTCAGGCCGAAATCCCTCTAGTCTCACCCATATCAAAAAAACCTCAGGAAATCATTCAACTTGCTGAAGCAACAAATCGTAAACCTTCTTTGACAGACCTGCCCGATGATGAGCGGATGGTGTATGTTAAGAAACGTAGCAAACCCCTGACCGTATTGTATCGCAGTATTTTTCGTGCCCTTGAACACAATGGCTATTACATACTGATTGAACCTAATATTGGTAAGAATCTCTCTCATTTTGCCCAGCGTTGGGGATCGGATTACAACCGTAACAAACTGGAAGAGATCCGCAGCATGGTGTTCTGTAATGCCTGGTATGCGAATAAGGTCAGTAATGCAGACCCCTATATGCTGGCACTCTGTCCACTTCGCATCACGATGTACCAGAAAGGAAAACTGACCACTATCGTTTTTGTCCGCCCAGGCAAAGTCGCCGCACAAAGCCCGGCTAGAGAAATTGCTGAGGAATTGGAGAAAGACGTCATACGTATCATTGAGAACAACGTCTAGTTCTGAAGTTTTACCTAAAACTGTAAACATACAATTTAAGTCGCTAGACTTAAATGCATGACAAATGACTCTCATGTCCGGCGCTACTTGCTGGCCAGTATTATTTTTCTTTTTCTGCTCTCAGCCAGCATCATTTTTGAACCTGCAGGTGAGTTTGCTAGTGTAGGTGCCTGGTACAGTCTGTTACCACCCCTGCTTGCGATTGTCCTGGCCTATGCCACCCGACAATTGCTCTGGAGTATGGGGGTTGCCATATTACTTGGCGGTTTGTTAACAACCATTCAACAGGATATTGCCGGTATCCCGGCAATCATAAAAGGCTTATCGACAGGTGCAGCATATGCACTATCAGTAATTCGTGATCCCTGGAGTCTGAAAATCCTGGCTTTTGTAGTGCTGATCCTGATGATGATCTCCGTCATTATCGTGGGTGGCGGCTTAAGTGCGATTGCTCAGTCCTTACAGAAGTATGCCCGGAGCCGTCGTTCAAGCAAACTGGTGACTGCCATTATGGGACTGCTGGTCTTTATTGATGATTATGCAAACACCATGATTGTCGGCTCATCCATGCGTCCGCTGAGTGATCAGCATAAAATCAGCCGCGAAAAACTGGCCTTTATCGTGGATGCCACCAGTGCCCCGGTGGCCGGCCTGGCCATTATCAGTACCTGGATTGGTTATGAAACAGGCCTGTTTGGTAAAACCGCCCAGCAACTGGGTATCGACAAAGATGGCTATGCCATGTTTTTTGATGCCTTGCCTTTCCGGTTTTATTGTTTACTCATGCTGGCCTTTGTTTTTATCAATATTTTGAGTCGCCGGGATTACGGGCCAATGTTAAGTGCTGAGCAACGCGTGTTAAAAGAGAACAAAGTGCTGGCCGATGATGCCATCCCAATGACCTCGCGCAGTTTTGCCTTAACCGAAACAGGTGATGAAGTTACTCCGTACCTTAAAACCGCCTTGATACCTTTTACCTGTTTGTTCGGTGTATTACTGGGGGGCTTATGGTTTGATGGGGGAGGCTTGCAGAAAAGTCTTTGGGCCTTACTCAACCCGGCTGCCTGGCTGGAAGTCATATCGGCAACCAAAAACAATAGTACTATCTTGCTTCTATCATCTGCTGCTGGTCTTATCTCGGCACTTGGCTGTGCTTATTGGTTTGGCAGGGCAAAATTGATATTGTTAAAAAAGGCTTCATACAGTGGACTACGTAGTAGTCTTTTACCCATGTTGATCCTGATTCTTGCCTGGTCTTTAAAGAGTAGTTGTTCAGATTTGAATACAGGTGATTTTCTGGTAGCAACGATTGGTCAGACAGTCTCACCATTCTGGTTCCCTGCGCTCCTGTTTATTGCCGCAGCATTGACGTCATTCGGTACAGGTACCAGTTGGGGAACCATGGCGATTCTTATTCCAACGGCGTTACCCGTGGCTTTCGCACTGGATGGTAATCAGTATGGTTTGATTACCATTATTAGTCTTGGTGCCGTGCTTGATGGTTCGATTTTCGGTGACCACTGCTCACCCATATCAGATACTACCATTATGAGCTCTATTGCCAGTGCCTGTGATCACCTGCATCATGTCAAAACACAGGTGCCATACAGTTTGAGTGTCGCCATTGTAGCGCTTGGATTAGGCTATCTGCCATCAGCTTTGGGGCTTTCAGCCTGGGCAGGGTTTATTGCTGGTATCGTTGCGTTAATGCTTCTATTACAGCTATTTGGTAAGCATGCTGTAGCCAGAGGAAACTAGTTTCTATTTAAGAAAGCCAATCCAGTTCTCACTGGCCAGACGTGTTGTCTCAAGGACATACTGGGGGTATATACCAGTGCTAATGATGATGACAGCGATTAGCAGGAACAGCAGTAATTCACGTTTTCTGAGATCAATAACATCTGCCACAACCTGACTGTTAACTGGCCCCAAAAATGCACGACGATAACTCCCAAGGAAATAGGCTGACCCGATTACAACACCAGCAAGGGCAGCAAGTCCTGCACCGGTATGGGTCTGCAATGCACTGAATAAAATCAGAAACTCCGCGATAAAGCCGTTGGTGCCGGGAATTCCCATACTGGCCAGACCAAACAGGAAATAGAAACCGGTTAATATCGGCATGGTTTTCGCAACACCACCGAGATTAATCAGATCAGTGGAACCAATACGATGATGCAGGATACCGGTTAACAGGAACAGGCCACCGGCAATAACGGTAAAATTCAATAATTGGTATACAGCACCCTGAATACCTTGCAGGTTAAATGACGCAATACCCAGTAATACCAGGCCGACATGACTAAAACTGGAAAAGGCCAGCATCCGCCGCAGGTTGGTCTGGTTTAAAGCAGCAATAGCACCATAGAGGATGCCAATAACACCCAGTCCCGCCAGTAACCAGTGAAACTGTTGTGATGCAGCGGGGGTAAGGGGAACTACAAAGCGGAGAATACCGAAGGCACCCAGCTTAAGACCGGTCAAAAAAGCAGTGATACTGGCAGGTCCTTCCATTGCAACCGTCGGTAACCAGGTATGAAAGGGAAAGATCGGTGTTTTAACCGCAAAACCGATCAGCAATAAAAAGAAAATGGTGATCTGTAAATTGAGAGGGACTTCAGTTTTTAATAACTTCAGGTAGTCAAAGCTTAAACCCGCAGGGATAGCGAGATTAGAAACCTCGGCATGATTGAACCCAAGTAGGATAAATCCAAATAGTAATGGCACCCCACCGGCCATCATAAACAGGGTGTATTTTACTGCGGCATAACGACGATTTGGACCAATACCCCATAGGCTGATTAAAAAATACAGCGGGATCAAAGTCAGTTCCCAGAACAGGAAAAACAACATGGTGTCGAGGGCACAGAAGATGCCAAGAGTGACACTTTCCAGCATCAGGAGTAGCGAGAAATACAGACGTGGCATACTGCGTATGCTGTTCCATGACGACATGATGACGCCAAGGAATATCAGGATTGTCACTGGCAGGAACAGGACAGAGATACCGTCGATACCCACTTTATAGTGAATGTTCAGGGTTGGGATCCAGTTCGCTTGTTCAACAAACTGGAAACCGGGGGTGCTCGAATCAAAATTAAAAAGAATGGTTAATGACAGACACAGATCGATGAGTGCGGCAAATAATGTGATCCAGCGTGCCATACCGGCATTGGGTATGATCCAGATGAGCAAGGCACCTAGTGGCAGGGTAATGATCAACAGGCTGATAAGAGGCAGATCAAGTATCGACATGGTTATTTAACTTCTATATTCAACATTGAGTGTGCTGCCCCAGGTTGAACAAACTGGCTTTCCAGCACCTTGAGTGTGTTCTCCATTAGATCAAGCCAGGGTTCGGTATGAAAGCCAGCCCATAACAGAGTCATAATCATACTTGCTGCCAGTATGGTTTCAGTATGAGTGATCTTCTGTACTTTATAGGCTGGCAATGAGTTTTTACGGGGTGACAGGAATGCTCGCTGGAAGGCATACAATAAAAAACCAGCAGCAATAACATTACCCAGTGCTGCTGCGATGGTTAATAAAGCGCCAAATCGAACAATCGATGCCTCAAGCATCAGGTGTACAGCATCAAAGCCAGGTGTGCCGGGCATTCCGATAATACTCAGTCCTGCAATCAGAAAGGCGATGCCGATAAATGGAATATGATCAAACAGGCCTCCCAGGCGTGATAACTGCATGGTGTGAGTGCGGTGGTAGACCAGGCCAGCCATGAATAATAACAGTGATGTAGCAAGACCAAAGTTGACGGATAACATCATGCTACCCTGGAACGCAGCATGGTGCAGAGTAAACAGACCAATCACAAGTACACTGGTATGACTGATTACTGCAAAAGCAAGTAGTCGGCGTAAATTGGTTTGCATCAAAGCCAGGATGGCCGCATAGAAAATACCAATCAAGGCAAAGGCCACGATGAATTCCTGCCATTGCAGTATTGCATTGGGCAAAACCGGCATGACGAAATGGATCAGACCATAGACCCCGGTCTTAAGTCCCAGCAGCAACACGCCGGAAACAGCAACAGTGCCATGTTCGGCGATCAATGGCAGCCAGCCATGCATGGGAAACAGGGGAATTCGTATGGCCAGTCCATAGAACAACAGGAAGAAGACAATGCTGTTAATATTATCGTTGACTGCCGTACTTTTCAGATCGTTAATATTAAAGCTCCAGAATCCATTGTGCAGTTCTGCGTAGTTCCAGCCGAGCATCAGGGTACCTGCCAGAAACAACACAATACCTGTTCCCATAAACTGGAAATAACGTTTTTCACATAAGCCACCATCGGAAAATGATGCCCAGCGATGTAGCAAGTAACCAATCAACAAAAGTTCAATACCCGACATGATGGCAAACATTAACAGGTTTTGTGTGACATACATGGCCTGTATGGTCGCCATGATGGTAAACAACACTGCCAGGAATAATCCAGCCGGATTCAGTTTACGTATACGACTGTATAACACCAGCATCAGTGACAATGTATTGGAAAGCAGGATGAATAAAACGCTGATGCCGTCGACGCCTACATGCCAGGAGAGAGCACCAAATATCTGAATGTGCTCAACCAGTTGTAAAGCTGGTTTGGTATGATCGAACAGGCGATAGATATCAATGGCAATCAGCAAGCCAATCAATGCCAGACCCGTCCCAATCTGGACAATGTAACGTGACTTACGTAATAACAACATCAGTACCATTGATACCAATGGAAGTGTTTGCAGTATGGTCAGGACAGGATAGCTGGCCTGTGTTGTCCAATGTATTTCGTCGATATTCATGGCTTACAAAATGACGGCAAAAGTTAGAATAATCATCAGGAACAGGTATCGAGGTTGGGATAGCAATTTTTCCAGCCGATTCAGATAATGGCCAGCATGCTGGATTAGACTGATGACACCTTCATCTCCCCCTTTTAAAACCAGGTGTTCCTCAAACCAGCTAAACACCGATGCCAGCCATTCCATTAGATTGCCCAGTGCGCCACGGCCACGACCGATAGCACCACTGTCACCGATCAGTTTACCGGTATTGTCATCCTTGTATTCTTCCCATTGTGCCAGGGATGAAATGGCGCCTACTGAATTGGGCAGGCCAACTGCACGTACGACGATCTGTTCATCAAAGCGCTGTACGTCATGTGCCATGTTTAATGCCGGACGTACCAGCATGGCATTGGCGAGGTTGTCAAGCCAAAACCGCTGTACCGAAGCCAGGTATAACCATTTTCTGTTCTGTAACCAGGCGGGGACAGGACGTGCAGGTTTATGCATAAGATGAAGCATGGCGGGTGCATTGAGAAAATGATATGCACGCCAGATAGCATGTAGGCCAAGATGCCAGGCCGCTATTTCAAACAGGCCAAGGCCGCATGAAATGAACATCAGACCCACCTGGCCAGTGGTGGAAAACATCAGGCTGCTTTTAACATCGGTTTGCACCAGGCCACCAAGAAAACCGTAAATCGCTGTAAGTGCCCCGATTAATATCAGTATAAACATCATAAACGGGCTTTGTTCGAATAAGGGCTGTAAACGTATGATCAGGTAAACACCGGAATGCACCATCAGTGAACCATAGAAAACGGCGCTGGAAGGTGTGGGACCTTCGAGGGCACGGGTGATCCATGATGAAAAAGGGACCAGTGCGGATTTGGCCATGGCGGCCATCAGGAACCCGATCATGATAATGACCAGAGAGAAGCCGGCTTTATTTTCATTGCCTGCGTTAATACTCGGCCAGTCGACATTACCCAGCAGTATAAATGAGAATGTTATAGCCAGAATGAAACCGGTGTCACCAATACGATTGGTCACGAAGGCCCGTGTTGCATTTTCAGTGGCATTTGGTCGGTCATAGGCATAGGCAATCAGCAGGTAAGAGCTGACTCCGGCCAGCTCCCATCCAATGAAGGTCAGCATGGCATTGCCTGCCAGAACAATCAGCAGCATTGCACCATTAAACAGTCCCAGTATGGCAAAGAAACGTTGGAAACCGGCCTCACGATGCATGTAGTTCACTGAGAAACGTATGCTCAGCAGTGATACCAGTGCGACCACCAGTGAAAGACCAAGGGCCAGCCCATCAAGTAAGAAGTTCAGTTTAATCTGATAATCGCCTGTGCTAAACCAGGTAGTAATATCGATCAGACCAGGTAGTTGTTGACGGGGAACAGCATTAAACATCAGTGCCAATAGTAATAACAAAGACAGCAGCGAAGCGGTTTGTATAACAAGTGCGGTTTGACGTTCACCCCGTTCGCCACGATTAAATCCAAAAAGCATACCCAGCAGGATCCATGCGGATGCCAGGGTGGGCAGAAGAGGGACAAGCCAGATCCATTGTTCAGCCATTGGCAAACTCCGCTTGTTTAATCAGGGCAGGCGTCAGGGGAGTCTGGTGTCCAGCATACCAGTTTGTTGAACTGGCTACTTCTGGTAAATTACTGACTTCCCCTTCCCATTTGACAAAACCCTGCTCGGGTTTAAACATAGTAATTTCACCGCTATCGGGATCGATTGCATTGAGTAGTAACCAGCCATTTCCAACCAGTTCCTGTAAAGGGGCTTGGCGTTTATATATTGTGGTTAGCACCTCGGTGCTGGCTTCTACAACGATCTGTAATCGCATGGCCTCATGGATTTCGATCATTTGTTTTGGTAATCCGGTACGCAGATCACTGGCAGTACCTTCCATTACACCAAACAGCCCGGTGACATTATGGGTTACCTTGCTACCACAGCCATACTTGTCGTTATTAACAGTCGAGAAGTAATATTCCAGATTGATCCCTGCACCTACTGGACCGGCTGCCAGGAGAATCGCTTCCAGTACCTTTCCTTCCAGATCCTGTGTCGGATCATAGGAAATTAGAAACACACGTCGATCATAGAAGGTTCCCTGACTGATGGAGCGCCGACCAATGAAGGCTGCGGCATTGGTCGCATGCCCCAGTTCTGGGCGGGCCTGGCTGAAATCTGTTGAACGTCCGATGACATGGCGTAATGCACGCGCCGGTGACAGTTTGCGTGGAGCAGAAGCAAAACGGCGTGACCGTTCATGTGCAGACATTTTTGTGGCCTGTTTTAATTCAGCCTGTAATTTTGTAAAGGCCGGTTTTAAAGTATCTGGAATCAGATCTATATCATACCAGGTGATGGTTTCATCACAGGTATTGTGTTCAGCACCCATGACCCAGGTGTCTTTGGGTATATCGATACCTCGATCTTTAAGAATCTTTCTCACTTCAGGTCGATTGGCCATGGCCGCGAAGGTTCGTGCATTGGGACCACCGTGTCGACCACTACAGGCACCACAGTCATAGGCCGACAGATGTGGATTATTCTGACTAATGGAACCGTGTCCCATCATTACCACAAATGAACCCAAACCCTGCTGTAGACCAATGGTTCGCAGAAAGTTTTGTACTCGGTCTGCCTGTTCCTCATCGGTAAATCCAAGGCGTGGGTGTTCAATGCTTGCTTCAGTGTTGGTTTGTGCATTAATTACAATGCGGCTGTTAATATTTAAATCAAAACTCTTAAGCAGCCAGTTTGATATTTGTCCACTGGTAAAGGGCAGGAATAATTTTGTTAGCAATACAGGCATTGCGACAAACGCACTACTCGTAATCAAGACACTGCTGGTGAATAGATTGCGCCGGGTTTCCTGATAAAACACCTCACTCAATTTCAGGCGCAGTTGACGACGTTTGTCATGGGCTGTTTTCTTTTGCTCTTCACCTGCTGCAGGGATTTCCCGTATTTCATGGGCGGGTGTGACAACCACAGGACAAAGCGGGGTGATTTTTTCATCATCCATGCCACGCCAGTTTATGGCTACCCCAAAGAATCCAGCAGCCCCCATGGTTTCAATGGCCGGATTGAGTTCTTCAAGATGACGACGAATACCTTCTTCACGATCATCCATACAGAACACGACCTGTGCCTGTGGACGTTGTTCACGGCTGGCCCACCGGCCACGACCACGGTTGTTTACTAATGCATTGAAGAGCTGATCACGATAGTGGTTTTCGTAGGCCTGTAACCAGATAAAGCCCCGCACACCCTCAGTTAATGCATCAAGGCAATTTAAGATGTCTTCTACCTGTGATTTATTGCAAGTCGCAATGACCTCGGCAGGCAGGCCCATGTGTTGTGCCAGTCGGAACAGGCGCCAGGCACTGCCAAATACACTATGCCCGACAGGATTGTCCGAGGCCGGACTTTGACGCCAGGTCCAGATCATTTGTGCAAGCAATTGCCACTGGTTGTCATCATCAAATTCCTGGTTAAACTGTTTTACCAGACTCTGAGCCCGTGAAGTGAGGTATTCAGGTAGACGACTGGTGTGCAGGATATAGCGCACCATGAACTGATAGGGATGTTGACGGAAGTACCAACGAATCAGATCGAGTCGAGGACCAATTGACCACTGGTCACGACAAATGCGTCGAGCATAGAGCCGTTCAAGTATCAGTCGCACAGCAAGATAATCCATCATGTCCACATGCTCTGGCAGCAGAGATTCATAGCCTGGGTTTTGAGATCGCCATAGGAACATTCCTGACCAGCCGGGCAGTTCCAGTGCCAGTCTTTCAAGATACTGGGGCCAGTGTTTTTCCGGGATTCCAATTAACTTAAGTTCAGTAATAACCGTTTCAAATGCATCATTAGGCAGGTGATTCAACTCATCGGTAATCTCAGACATGTTGTCAAGACTCCAGGTCATGTCCTGTAGGGCACTTTGTTTCCAACTGGCATAAAAACCAAGTTGCCTTTGTGGGTGGTGCCATGCTGCCATACCTTGATCAAGGTAGGCGGAAAGGTGCCTGATCAGGGCAGGGCGGATTTCTTCGAGCAGATCCTGGCCCGTCAGCAAATGTAATACATCACGTATAGTCAGTTCCGGGCCAACGCGACCAAGGGTATGGCTTAATAATTTTTCGGCTTCTTTCAAAACCATGCGTCGAGTTACATGCTCACCACCTGTTTCGATGGTCTCATGTAGACTGTCGGAGAGCATTTTTTCTGCATCATCAGGATCGAGGTCGACCAGTTCTTCCGGATGCAAAACAAAATGTTGTAAATCTAATACTCTGAGACAGGCAGACCATAGCTCAGTAATTGCACTGGCCTCACTTGATACCTGCTGTCTCATGTTAGAAAAAAAGTGTTTACGGCTTGATTCACTGACATCTGGCTGGAATCGCGTTAAGGCATGTTGTTCTTCAATTTGCCAGGTCAGCTGACAACCCGTCACGGTGGTGATTGGGTTTATTAGAGCAGTGAGGATAATTTCAGCTCGGGTAATAGGTTTACTCTGACATGTTAGCACTGGCTCGTCGTCCGCAAAGTTTTTATCACTGCGAATTACATCAAGTAGATCTTGCCGGGTAATCCTGTCCTGCTTATACAGTTTTCTGAATTCATTTTCTGGTAAATACCCATCGATACCCGTTACTTTGCGTGCCGCTTCAAGTGCTGCAGGAAAGGGCAGATGTTGAAAGCCATGCAAGGTATTGTGGTGTACAAAATCTTTAATGGGGGCCTGCCCTGGTAATATATGGGCTAGATGATCGATTAACTCACGTATTTGTTGTCGGACATCTTTTACTGAAGGCTGTGAATTATTTTCTGTTTGCATCACAGTCCCTTAAATTTTGCAAAGCTTGCACCCAGCACATTCACTGAGGCACTGAATAACTCCAGTACCCGGGCTGGAAAGACGCCCATCAGCACGATCCCCAGACTGAGCACACCAGCCGCAAGCATTTCAGTGGCTTTCAGATCGGCAATATCACGCATTTCATCGCGAATTGGGCCGGTAAAGAGTCGGCCAACCGTTCGAATGGCATAGGCGGCACTGATCATGACTCCCACCGTCAGTAATACAACCACCCAGCCCCAGCGTTCATAACCACCAATAAGGGCATGTAACTCAGCGATAAAACCAGCCGTGCCTGGAAGACCAACAGCAGCGATAAAGGCAAGCACAGTAAAGAAGGCAAAGCGGGGAGTGGTACGTATCAGAGAACTGTAGTGATTTACATCGCGAGTATGGGTACGTTCATATAAAAGGCCAATCATGAGAAACATCAGACCGGCAACCAGACCGTGGGCCACCATTTGCATTACGGCACCTGTGAGTCCAGTAACATTGAGGGTGGCTATGCCAAGTAATACTACACCCATATGACTAACAGAAGAGTAGGCGATCATGCCCTTCATATCTGATTGACGCCAGGCCAACAGGCCTCCATAGATCAGGCTGAATAAAGCTATACCGGCCAGAAAATTCTGCATACTGACCACGGCCTCGGGTAGCATGGTGGCTGCACGTATCAAACCATACGAACCCATTTTTAATAAAACACCGGATAGCAAGATACTGATGGGGCTGGGTGCTTCAACATGGGCCAGTGGTAACCAGCCATGTAAGGGAAAAATGGGCATCTTGACACCAAAACCAATCAGCAAGCCAAGAAAAATTAAAACTTGCACATCCGGATCAAGTCCGGCTGCGCTCTCAATCATGGCCTGCATATTGAAGGTATGACCAGGCAAGGTATCGAATAACACCAACAGGCTGATCAACATAAAGGCCGATCCACCCATGGTATAAAGTACAAAGTTTAATGATGCCTGGTGGCGCTGTTTTCCTCCCCAGCGATCGATCAAAAAGAACAGGGGTAACAGGGTTAACTCCCAGAAAATGTAAAACAGGGTCCAGTCCTGGGCGAGAAATACACCCAACATGGCGGTTTCCAGCAACAGAATAAGCAGGTAATAGCCTTTCATCATTTTATTGATGCTGCCTGATGCCATGATGGCAATCAGGCAAAGCAGTGTTGCCAGGAGAACCATGGGGAAAGAAAATCCATCGATACCTAAGGAATAGGCAGTTCCAAGTCGTGAATTCCAGACATGGTGTTCGGCAAACTGGAGTGAGGTCAGGCTTGTGTCAAAACTGGCGATAAGGGACCATGCCAGAATCAGTGTGGCAAGTGCATGCAGGATGGCAATTGGTCGAATCAGGGACTGCCATTGTTTTGGTGTCAGCAGGATAAGGAGGGCTCCCAGCAGTGGAATTAGCAGCAATTGCGTCAAGACACCCATTGAATATGCACAGTTTAGTTTATTGTATATTGATTATTGGGGTTAGCATTTTCACCTTAGATGGACATAGGGCATAGCCTATAGTTAAGGGAAAATGACAGGCCAAGATTATACAGAAATTTTAAGTAATATCAAAAAGTTATAGGCAGTTTTTCGCTAATGCCAAGAAACGATAAGTCTATTCTGTTGGACTGTTTTGCACATATCAACAAATAAATCATTAACTTAAAATGGTAACTTGATCTCATCTACGTTCCCCATAATTTCGATAGCTGTCTCCATATCAATCTGGTCCGAGTTTTCGGTGGACTGGGCAATTAGCTGTTCAAACAGGTCAGTTTGTTCCCAGGTTTGTTGTTTTCCCTGCTCATCCTGATAGTAGGCAGCCCAAGGGATAAACTTGGTCAAGGGAAAGAACTGGCCGGGTTGGGGTGAGATATCAACATTCAAGCCTGCGATGAAAAGTAGTTTTTTACCCTGGTAGGCTGGCTCCTTTATTATCGTTCTATAGGCTCTATCAAATTCGACCTGGGTATTGGCCTGTGCTGCGGTCAGGGCAGGCCATTTTGATGTTACGACATAGGGCATGACTTCGAGTAGGTTAGGTTCCAGATGATCTCCTCCCTCAGCATGTTGCGAGACATCACGTCGGTAGAAAAACAGATCCGGATGCAGGTGTTCGCCAATAGGGTCTTTGTATTCGGCTTTCCACTCATAATTATCCAGATAACTTTCCAGAACAGAGGAGGCTTTAAATACCTTGGAGGTACTTAAACACTGTTTAGGCATAGGTGTACCATGATCGTCCAGATTGATAAGGCGTTCAAGTTTCAGCAATAGGCCTTCATCACGCTCGGTATGTAACAGTTGATTATCGATAATAACCAGGTGGTCCTTGCCATCGGTGGTTAAGAAAATATTTTGTTTGGCAAATTCATATTCATGCAGATACCAGTCAATGGCACCACAGATTTTACCGCAGCTGGTACTGTCTTCCTGATGCTCAGTCTGTAAGCGACGATAGATGCCAAAGCTTCCTGTCTGAGGGTCATAACCAACATGGCTGGCCTGTACGATAATTAAATCCTTACCATGGTGAGCATGAGGGCCATGACGGTCTGTAGCGACAATTCCTCCCACCCGACCATGGTTGAAAGGAAATGTACCAAAGTGTTTTGCAATAAGAATGATTGGATAACCCTGGCTTTCATCGGAGCAAAAGGCACGAGAAGGCATTATTTTGCCCTTTTCAAAACCCAGTGATAAAGCCAGGTTATATAATCGTGGAACAAACAGACTGTAACGCATGGATACTTCTGCCATGTGAAATGCACCAAGCACGCTTGATATAGAACCACTAGTACGGTACACAAGACCCCCTTAGTCTTTGATTTGAATTAATAATATACTATCTTAGGCTTTGTTACGCATCTTTATCAATGTTTGAACACATATGTATGTTTTTTACCATGGCTGTCTCGCTCCAATCCTCTGGCTATACTCTGGTGATGATATTGTATAGGACAGATTGTGTTATTCAGTCAAAAAAGGTAACAACTCCTGTTTCCAGAGAATATTCCGCACCAATAATTTTGAGCTTTCCTTCCTGTATTAAATGCTCAAGAATTTCTGAGCCATGACGAAGATGGTTGGTTGAGGCAAGGATATTGGCACGGATTGCCGATGCCAGTAATTTATCTGATTCATGATGAATCCCAGGATGAATCAACGGCTCAACTGCGGGTCGAATTCGGCTGACAATAGCCTGAATATTATGGGAATGTTCTTTATCGGAATTGGGGGCTTGCAATTCCTCAATTGTAGCCATGACTGCTCCACACATGGAGTGCCCCAGTACTACTACCAGTGGTGTTCCAAATACTTCGGCTGCAAACTCGACACTACCTATCTGGGAAGAAGCAACAATATTTCCAGCTACCCGGATTACAAAAAGATCTCCCAGGCCCTGATCAAAAACGATTTCAGCAGGTACTCTGGAATCGGAACAACCAAGGATAATTGCGAAAGGCGCTTGTCCTTTTACAAAATCAGAACGTTTAATCTGTTTTACTATAGTATCAATGCTACGCACACCTGATACAAATCGCTGATTTCCGTCTTTTAAACGGGAGATGGCTTCACTGGCTGTTATCATGGAATAACCTTGTAGTATTGAAAACAGGAGAGTTAGTGTATAGTAAATTTACGATTTATCGAAGGGTTGTTTATTAAGGTTCGCAACACGGCTTTGTGTTTTGGCGTTTGATTTATGTAAACCCAACTTAATAAATAATTATAAAATTGTTTAGTTATCTACTCTATCTTTTGGTAAAACAACCAGTCTTAGTCAGCCTTAAATTTACCATACGATTCTCTATCCATGTCAATAATTTCTACTGTCACAACGGTATCTTGAATCTGGACTAACTTCAATTTATCAATTATGGCATCACTCAGCTGTTTCTTGTTTTGTGAGTCACGCCCAGACTTAATTCGTGCCTGAATATGTATATAAGGCTTCTCTCCACCAGCATGGGTATATGTTTTGAATGGGTAGGCTCTTGTTTTAATGTGACTGGCCTCGAATAAGCCACTCTCGGCAATGGCCTGATGGACTGTTATGCATAAGGTGTGTGCAAAGGTGTCATCCCCCAGTAGGTCGGCGTATTCAATAATGATATGTGGCATTGTTTTTTCCTTAATATGATTAGGCGACTTGATCTGTTTTATGATTTGAGATAAAAAATATCTAATCTAACATCTAGATTTGGCTTATGTAGATGTGCATGCTGCTTTGCATATATAAACAATAAAATATCATAATTTTCAAGATGTCAGGAAGTTTGAAATATGTCAATTAGCTACCGATATGATTCAGAAAATAAAGCTATCTATGCAACTATCGAAGGCAAGATAACGTTTGAAGAATTTCAGTTAACCCTAGCAAAAATAACTGAGGTCGAGAATTTCCCGCCAAATAGCCGGATATTATGGGATTTGCGAAAAATGGATTTTTCCATTATCGATTGGGATTTCAGTAAGGAACTGGTGAATATCAGGGAAATGAATCCCAAAAGGGCCAATACCCGTATTGCATTTGTAGTGGACAATGATTTTGGTTATGGCATCACCGAAATACATATCTTTCAGTCAGCCAATAAACTATCACAGGAAATGCAATTATTTCGGGATTTTGATGAAGGAGAAGAGTGGTTGCTGGCGTGAATATAGAAGATAGAAATCTTTGGCTGATTGAATCAATAATTATGTCAAAAGATTATTAACGATCTCTTCGTATATTGCAGATAGCTGATCCAGTTCTTCGATACTGACGCATTCATCTAGCTTGTGAATGGTGGCATTCAATGGCCCCAGTTCTACCACCTGAGACCCGGTTGGTGCGATGAAACGACCATCTGATGTACCACCACTGGTAGACAGCTCTGTCTCATAACCACATACCATTTTAATCGCAGTCTTCATGGCATCGACCAGTTCGCCCTTTGGAGTTAAGAATGGTTGACCAGACAAGGCCCAGTCTATGCTGTACTTAAGATCATGTTTGTTCAGGATGGCTTCTGTGCGTTGACGCAACTGTTCATCGGTGACTTCTGTCGAGAATCGGAAGTTGAATATGATTTCAAGATCACCAGGTATAACATTAGTTGCCCCAGTGCCGGCATTGATATTACTAATCTGAAAAGTGGTGGCTGGAAAAAATTCATTGCCTTCATCCCAGACTTCGCTGGTGAGTTCTGCCATGGCGGGTGCAAATCGGTGTACCGGATTATCCGCCAGATGAGGGTAGGCCACATGACCTTGTTGACCGTGGACGGTCAGGGTACAGCCGAGGGATCCTCTGCGACCATTTTTGATTACATCACCAACCTTGCTCGTGCTGGTAGGTTCACCAACCAGGCACATATCTATTTTTTCACCTCGCGCCTCCAGGTGTTCGATGACTTTGACAGTACCGTCTTTGGCAGGGCCTTCTTCATCACTGGTAATCAGAAAGGCAATGCTTCCTTTGTGATCCGGGTGTTGATTAATAAAACGTTCACAGGCGGTGACCATGGCAGCAAGTGAACCTTTCATATCTGCCGCACCACGGCCATAGAGTATGCCGTCTTTGATAGTGGGCTCAAAAGGTGGTGATTGCCAGTTACTCTCAGGCCCGGTGGGTACCACGTCGGTATGCCCGGCAAAGGCAAGCACTGGACCATCGGTACCTTTGCGTGCCCAGAAGTTACTGACTTCACCAAATTTTAGTTCTTCACAGTTAAAGCCAATGGCCTCTAACCGTGCACACATCAGTGCCTGGCAGCCTTCATCTTCTGGAGTTATGGATTTTCGACTAATGAGATCTTTGGCGAGTTCGAGTGTGTCAGACATATTGTTAGTTTAATGCTTTGTTATAGTCAGCTTCTTTAAAGCCAACCAGTGTGGTTTTGCCTTTGGTAATGACAGGACGTTTGATCAAAGTCGGATTTGCCAGCATAAGGCTGATGGCCTTGTTGGCATTAATATCCGTTTTGTCCTTATCAGAGAGTTGTCGCCAGGTGGTGCTGCGCTTATTGAGCAGCACCTCCCAGTCAAGCTGTTTGGTCCATTCTTGCAGATCAGCTTTGGTAATGCCGTCCTTTCTAAGATCATGAAACTGATAGGTGATATTGTTTTCATCCAGCCAATTGAGGGCTTTCTTTACCGTATCACAGTTTTTGATGCCATAGACCGTGGTCATTATTTAGATATCACGCAGAAGTTCGTTGATGCCAACTTTACCACGTGTCTTTTCATCTACCTGCTTCACAATCACAGCGCAGTACAGGCTGTATTTACCGTCTTTTGATGGCAGGTTACCAGAAACCACAACCGATCCTGCAGGGATACGTCCATAGGTGATTTCATCTGTCATACGATTGTAGATGCGTGTGCTCTGCCCAATGTAAACACCCATGGAGATCACAGAGCCTTCTTCAACGATCACACCTTCTACCACTTCTGAGCGAGCACCGATGAAACAGTTATCTTCAATGATAGTAGGAGAAGCCTGCAGGGGTTCCAGTACACCACCAATACCCACGCCACCGGACAGGTGAACATTTTTACCAATCTGCGCACAGGAACCAACGGTGGCCCAGGTATCTACCATGGTACCGGTGTCTACATAGGCACCGATGTTGACATACGAAGGCATGAGTACCACACCTGAGGCAATATGGGCACCTTTACGAACACTGGCAGGGGGAACAACACGGACACCCGCAGCACGAAAATCACGGGAGTTGTAATCAGCATATTTGGAGGGAACCTTGTCAAAGTAGTTGGTGAAGCCACCTTTCATAAATTCATTGTCTTCCAGACGAAATCCCAGGAGTACGGCCTTTTTGAGCCACTCATTAACGACCCAGTCACCGCCTTGTTTCTCAGCAACCCGAGCCTCACCCTTATCGAGCATATTCATGGCTTCATCGACGGCTTCTTTTACCAGGGTGTCGGCATTTCTGGGGGTAATATCGGCACGGTTTTCAAAGGCATCTTCAATAATCTTTTTTAAATCACTCATTTACTAACTCCAAATTAAAACTGGGCGTGAATGGCTATTCACGGGATGCGGCATTGTATAAAACGGGCGAGGGCTTTGCCAGCTTACAGGCTTTCAATATGGTGACGTATTCGCTGAGCGGCTTCGATACATTCTTCCAATGGGGCAACCAGGGCCATACGTATGTGTCCGCTTCCAGGATTAACCCCGTTGAATACGCGGGATAGGTAATTGCCGGGCAGGACGGTGATATTTTGCTTTTCAAACAAACTCAGTGCGAATTCTGCATCGTCGATAGGTGTTTGCGGCCAGAGATAGAAACCGGCATCGGGTCGAGTCACATTGAGTACTGGTTGCAGGATCTCCAGTACAGCATCGAATTTCTGCCGGTAAAGCTCACGGTTTTGTCTGACGTGCTCCTCATCTGACCAGGCGGCAATGCTGGCGACTTGATAGGGTGGGGGCATGGCACAGCCGTGATAGGTGCGATAGCGCAGGAAGGATTGAATAATATTTTCATCTCCAGCCACGAACCCGGAACGCATACCCGGCAGATTGGAGCGTTTCGACAGGCTATGAAACACGACACAACGTGAATAATCATCATAGCCAGCATTAGCAGCGACTTGTAACAGACCAACCGGTGGATTTGACTCATCAAAATAGAGTTCGGAATAACATTCATCCGAGGTAATGATAAAGTCGTATTGATGGGCAAGCTTTATGAGTTTTTCCAGGGTACCGCTGTCTATAACAGCCCCAGTCGGGTTACCGGGTGAACACAGGTAGATGAGCTGACAACGTCGCCAGATTTTTTCAGGCACAGCATCAAAGTCAGGTAAGTAATTGGTTTCCTTTGAGGTGTTCAAAAAATAAGGTTCTGCACCTGACAGGAAGGCCGCCCCTTCATAGATCTGATAAAAAGGGTTTGGCATGATGATTAGAGGATCATTGCTGCGATCTATCATGGCCTGAGCGAAAGCGAACAATGCTTCGCGAGTACCATTGACCGGAATAATATGTTTATTCACATCAAGACTGCTGCTGGGAAGCCCAAATCGATTCATTAACCAGCTGGCGATTGACTGGCGCAATTCATCACTGCCCTTTGTCAGCGGATAACTGGACAGGCCTTGCATATTGTCACTGATAATTTGACTTACAAAATCCGGAGCAGGGTGTTTTGGTTCGCCAATGGACATGGGGATATGCTTTAATTCAGGAGGTGGCGTGATGCCCTGTTTGAGTTTGGCCAGCTTTTCAAATGGGTAGGGTTGCAGTTTATTGAGATCGGGGTTCATAATTTATGGTTAATGTTTCAGGGCAAAGGTCAATTCTAAAAGGACAGGCATTATAGACCAGTGCAGAGACCGATTAAACCAGAGCATGGCTCCCCATCCACCTTCAATTTATCCTGAGGGTAAGTTTTTGGCGCGATATAATAGCTTGTCTGACAGACTGACTGCTCATCAAAATTAGTGAATGAAGATCTATGAGTAATATAACGAAAATTTTACATGCCAGTTTTATTGTTAATGGTACTGAGGATGCTTTGTCCTTTTATTGTGGAGTGCTTGAATTTGAAATTGATTCCAGCAGACCCGATTTAGGCTATCCCGGTGCCTGGTTGAATGTGGGTGATGGACAAATACATTTACTAGAGTTGCCTAACCCTGATCCTGTCATTGACAGACCTGAACACGGTGGTCGAGACAGGCACCTGGCCATGCAGGTAGAATCGATGGAAAAATTGAAAGCGCGATTATCAAGCGCCAACATTTTATACACAGAAAGCAAATCAGGTCGTAAGGCGTTATTTTGTCGCGATCCGGATGGCAATGCACTTGAGTTCGTAGAAAAATAAGCTTGTAAAATAACTCAATCGTCCAGATATTTTGTGATTGTCGATCGAAGGCAGGAAAACTGATCACTTGTCGTCAGTGGTTTGTTATTGTGATCCGTAACAAAAAACAAATCTTCTGCCCGTTCTCCAAACGTTGCGACCTTGGCATTATGTAACCGTACCTGGCACTGGTTCATAGCTGTACTGACCAGAGATAGCAAACCAGGTCTGTCGTAGGCCGTTACTTTCATAACCGTCCGGTCATAATTGGGATCAGCCCAAAAATCTACCTCTGTCGGGAAGGTAAATTGCTTTTGTTGGCGATTGAGATGGGGTTTGCTGTCGGTTTTGAGGTCGATGGGATTCAGAATTAACTCATGTATTCGGCTCCTTAATTCTTCAAGCCGATAATCATCACTGACTGGGTCGCCTTCCTGGTCAAGAATGATATAACTGTTAAGCGTGTAATTGTCTCTGGATTGCATTATTCGAGCATCCATAATAGTAAACCCAAGCTGATCGATAACTGAAGTGCTAATGGCGAACAGGCCATCAAATATTTTTGAATAGATAAACACTTCGGTGCCGCCACGCTCTGATTTCTTACGAATGAGTACCATCGGAGGTTTGGCTTTTTTACTTAACAGCGCTTTGCTTTGCCAGACTATTTCATCTACTGAATAACGAAGAAAATATTCCTCATTAAAGCCCTGCCATAAGGTGTGAAGATCTTTTTTCTTTAAAATGCTAATTTGATTACTGGCCTGTTTCTTTATGTCATCAATTAATTCTGTTTGGACGAGCGGGTTATCTAGACCACGTTGTAAAGCTTTACGGGTGGCATGATAAAGCTCTTTCAATAATGCGTCCTTCCAAGTGTTCCAGACATCCGGGCTGGTGGCGCGAATATCGGCCACCGTTAACAGGTAGATATAGTTGAGATGTATCAGGTCACCGACCTGGCTGGCAAAATTATGCACCACACCTGGGTCACTGATATCTTTTCTTTGGGCTGTGGCCGACATAATGAGGTGATTTTTTACCAGCCAGGAGACAATATCCGTGTCGTATTTTCCCAGGCCATGAAGTTTACAAAACTCTTCTACATCGACTGCGCCCAAAGTAGAATGATCACCACCCCGGCCCTTGGCAATATCATGAAATAGGGCGGTGATGATTAGCAGTTCCTGTTTGGGGACCTTTGCAATAAGTTCGCTGCATAAGGGGAACTCATTGGTATATTCTTCGACTGTAAAACGGCGCAGGTTACGTATAACAGTTAGGGTGTGTTCATCTACGGTATAAACATGAAACAGATCATGTTGCATTTGCCCAACAATTTTGCCAAAAGCTGGAATATAAGCCGCAAGAATCCCATAACGGTTCATGCGTCTTAATTCCTGGGTAACGCCAGTCGGCTGGCGTAGAATTTCCATGAACAGGCTTTTGCAGCGCAAATCGTTGCGAAAATCATTGTCAATCAGGTGGCGATGTTCACGAATGGCACGAATTGTATTTGCACGAACACCTTTGATATTCGGGTTTTGCGTCAGAATCAGAAAGAGTTCCAGCAGGGCAAAGGGGTATCTTTTAAAAGTGTTGCTGTAACAAATCTCCAGAAAGCCTTTTCGTACCTGGAAACGTTTATTGAGTAAGACGGGCTCATCTTCATCTTCAGTGTGTAGAATTTCTTCCTGAAATAATTGCAGGAGCATTTCATTGAGTCGGTTGAGTTCCATGATGGTTCGATAGTAGTCTTTCATGAAACTTTCTACGCCTAGACGATGTGGTTCGTCAACGTAGCCGAACTGTTTAGCCAGTGTCCGTTGGTGATCAAACAGCAAACGGTCTTCCCGACGCTTAGTTAATACATGCAGACCAAATCGAATCTTCCAGAGAAAGTTCTGGCCACCGATGAGCGAATTGTATTCGGTTTCACTCAGGAAATGGTGTGTTACCAGATCATGCAGGGTATTGGCATCAAAATGACGTTTTGCAACCCAACCAATCATCTGAATATCACGCAGACCACCTGGTCCTTCTTTGATATTGGGTTCGAGGTTATATGAAGTATCATTAAACTTGGCATGACGACTGATCTGTTCTTTCCACTTTGCGGCAAAGAATTCTTTACTTGGCCAGATGTTTTGAGGAGAACAACGTTTTCGTTGTTCTTCTAGTAAGGTAGGGTTCCCAGATATCAACCTGGCTTCTTGAATATTCGTCGCGACGGTAATATCTTTTTCCGATTCACTTACGCATTCATCTAGTGTGCGGACACTATGTCCCACCTCAAGTCCAATATCCCAGAGAAACCGCAAAAAGTGTTCAAGTTGATCATCAAATTCATGATTGTCTTCAGGCAGAAGAATCATTAAATCAATATCGGAATGGGGGTGTAGTTCACCACGACCATAACCACCCACCGCCAATAGGGAAAGTTGACCATTGTCGTTTAGATGTTGATCCCAGGCTCGTTGTAGTAATTTATCAATAAATCGGGCCCAGGCGTGTACCAGTTCACTGGCAGAACGCCCCGCATGATAAAATTCAAAGAGTGATGTTTGGGCTTGTTTTAAGGTTTGCTTGAAGAGGAGGAGATGGTTTTTACTCTGATTTAACTCGTTATCGAATTGAATGGAATTAAACAGCTCTTTATCAATTGTGGAAATTGCCAGTTTTACCACTCTTCTTCCTGTCTTTTGGTCAAAACTTCAAAGCCATCGCTGGTGACCAGGATAGTGTGTTCCCATTGGGCGGAAAGAGAGCGGTCTTTGGTGATGACAGTCCAGCCATCTTTCATCAGTTTTACATGACGCTTGCCAGCGTTGACCATGGGTTCAATGGTAAATGTCATACCCTCTTGTAACACAATGCCTGTCCCTGCCTGGCCGTAGTGCAATACCTGGGGTTCTTCATGGAACTTCAGGCCGATACCGTGACCACAATATTCACGGACTATCGAGTATTTATGCTGCTCGGCATGTTGCTGGATGATGTGTCCAATATCACCAAGGTGAATACCGGGGCGGACTTTTTGAATGCCAAGTTGCATACATTCATAGGCAATTCTGGCCAGCCGTTGGGCCTGAATTGATGGTTTACCAATAAAAAACATTTTGCTGGTGTCACCGTGGTACCCATCCTTGATGACGGTAATGTCAATATTGATGATATCGCCATCCTTGAGCCGCTTTTCATTCGGGATGCCATGGCAAATGACGTGGTTTACCGAGGTACAGATTGACCGGGGAAAACCATGGTAGTCCAGTGGGGCGGGGATGGCCTGCTGCTCATCGACGATATAGTCATGGCAGATCTTGTCCAGTTCGTCTGTTGTAATCCCAGCCTGGACGTGTGGCTCCACCATTTCCAGCACCTCAGCTGCCAGACGGCCAGCGACACGCATTTTCTCGATTTCTTCAGGGCTTTTGATTGTCACGCTCATAATTTCGACATTTTACCTCGATTTGGACAGAGTCTACCTCATTATCGGAAATCCCGTACTGGTGAAGGGAAATTACCCATGATTTTGGCAGGATTATTGTTGTTCAGAGCCCGATATGGTATAAAGCGCGCGCTTGTTTAGCAAACTTAACCGTCCGGTCGCCAAATGGCTTCCGGGCATAATTACACACATACACCGTCACATATATCAGGGTGCCCAAAAGGGTTGGTATATGGGGTGTATGGAGGCCTAACCCTGGAGAAATATTATGGCAGATGTAAGCATGCGCCAGATGCTTGAGGCTGGCGTGCACTTTGGTCACCAGACTCGCTTCTGGAACCCTAAAATGCGCCCCTTTATCTTTGGCGATCGCAATAAAATTCATATCATCAACCTGGAAAAGACCCTTCCTCTTTACAATGATGCGGTCAATTTCATCAGTAAACTGGCATCCAATCGTGGCAATGTCATGTTCGTTGGCACCAAGCGTGCAGCCCAGCAAGTTGTTCGTGAAGAAGCGGAACGCTGTGGTATGCCCTTCGTCAACCATCGCTGGTTGGGTGGTATGCTGACCAATTTCAAAACCGTCAAGCAGTCTATCAAACGCCTGAAAGACCTGGAAAAGATGGCTGAAGATGGAACTTTTGATCGCCTGAACAAAAAAGAAGTTCTTAACCTGACTCGCGAACAGGAAAAACTGGAGCGTAGTCTGGGTGGTATTAAAAACATGGCTGGTTTGCCTGATGCATTGTTTATTGTTGATGTCGGCCATGAAAAAATTGCTGTTCAGGAAGCCGTAAAACTCGGTATACCTGTTATTGGTATTGTTGATACTAACAATAGCCCTGACAATGTCGATTACCTGATCCCAGGAAATGATGATGCGATTCGTGCCATCACGCTTTATACAAAGGGTATTGCAGATGCGATTCTGGATGGTAAGTCTTCCGTTGCTCACGTAGCCGGTAAGGCAGATGATTTTATTGAACTGGACGAAGATGGTTCAGTTGCTAGAACTGCCAAGAAAAAGACTTCCAAGAAGGTAACAACCAAAAAGGTGACAGTAAAGAAAGCTGCATCGGGTGATGCGGACTCAGAAAATGCGGCCGCCAAGAAAAAGACTGCTAAGAAAAAGACTGCAGCGAAAAAGAAAACAGCCAAGAAAAAGGCTTAAACATAACTGGTTTAATCATGGCAGAACATTACCTGCCTGGTTAAACCATGCTAGGAAGGGGGCTTGGCCCCCTTTTTACCAGAGACAGAGAATGAATCTATTTATCTTAGCTTAAACGAATTTTAAGAGGACAGTAACATGGCAATCACAGCAGCATTAGTTAAGGAACTGCGTGAACGTACCGGTGCCGGTATGATGGAGTGCAAAAAAGCACTGGTTGAAACCAATGGTGATCTGGAAACTGCAATTGAAGAAATGCGTAAATCAGGTTTGGCAAAAGCAGACAAAAAAGCTGGCCGTACCGCTGCAGAAGGTCTGGTTGTCATCCAGACAGGTGCCGATGGTAAATCCGCTGCCGTAGTTGAAGTGAACAGTGAAACAGACTTCGTCGCCAAGGGTGATGACTTTATCAATTTTGCTAATGCCATTGCAGAACGTGTTCTGGCCAGTAAGCCTGCTGATCTGGATGCCTTGATGGCCATGCCACTGACTGATGGTGGCGAGTCTGTTGAAGATAGCCGCAAAGCCATGATCGCCAAGTTGGGTGAAAATATGAGTGTGCGTCGTTTTGAATTAGTGGAAACGAATGGCCTGGTTGCCAGCTATATGCACGGTAGCCGTATTGGAGTACTGGTTGACCTGCAAGGTGGTGATGAAACACTGGGTAAAGATCTGGCCATGCACATTGCTGCAAGCCGTCCAGTCTGCGTTTCCGAAGAACAGGTTGATCCTGCCTTGATTGAAAAAGAAAAGGAAATATTTTCAGCTCAGGCAGCAGAAAGTGGTAAGCCAGCTGATATTATCGAGAAAATGATAGGTGGTCGTATCAAGAAATTCCTGAAAGAAATTACCCTGGTGGGTCAGCCTTTTGTTAAAGACCCTGATCAGACAGTTGAAAAACTTCTTAAGGGTGCCGGCGCAAGCGTAAATCGTTTCATACGATTCGAAGTTGGTGAAGGCATCGAGAAAAAGAGTGAAAACTTTGCTGATGAGGTTATGGCACAAGTTAAAGGTTAATTAAGCATATATAAGCTGAGGGCTCCATGGCAAAAAATATAAAATATAAGCGGATCCTGCTCAAACTCAGCGGTGAAGCCCTTATGGGGGATCAATCCTTTGGGATTGATCCTGCCATTATTGATCGAACGGCAAAAGAAGTGTCTGAGCTAACCAGTTCAGGTGTGCAGGTCGCTATTGTTATTGGTGGCGGGAATATCTTTCGAGGAGTCAGCCTATCTGCAGCAGGTATGGATCGATCTACTGCCGATCATATGGGGATGCTCGCAACAGTTATTAATTCACTGGCGATTCAGGATGGCCTGGAGCGCCATGGACTCGTGGCCAGAGTGATGTCGGCCTTACCTATTCATTCTGTTTGTGAAGATTACATACGTCGTCGAGCTATTCGGCATCTTGAGAAAGGTCGGGTTGTAATTTTTGCTGCAGGCACTGGCAATCCTTTTTTTACGACTGACACAGCCGCTAGTCTTCGTGGTGTGGAAATCAATGCCGGTATGGTAGTTAAGGCCACCAAAGTAGATGGTGTTTATACTGCTGATCCCAACAAAGACCCATCTGCAAAACTCTATGAACATCTAACTTATGATGAAGTAATAAAAAACAAATTGGCTGTGATGGATACAACAGCAATTGTTTTGTGTCGTGATAATAATATTCCCATTAAAGTAGCAAACATGAATAAACCTGGCGCAATGATGCGTGTTGTTTCAGGCGAGGCTGAAGGCACCCTGGTGGACGGAGGTAAATAAAGATGATCGACGAGCTGATTAGCGATGCTGAATCAAGAATGAAGAAGAGTATTGAATCACTGAAGGGTGAATTAACCAAAATTCGAACTGGTCGTGCCCATCCTAGTTTATTGGAGCATTTAACAGTTGAATATTATGGTTCAAATGTCCCCTTAAATCAGGTCGCAAATATCTCAGTTGGTGATTCTCGTACATTGAATGTAACACCATGGGAAAAGCCAATGGTTCCTGTAGTTGAGAAGGCCATTATTAATTCTGATATGGGACTCAATCCTGCCACGGCAGGTGAAATTATTCGTGTCCCATTACCTCCTTTAACTGAAGAACGTCGCAAGGACTTAATCAAAGTTGTAAGAAAAGAGGGTGAAGGGGCCAAAGTGGCTATTCGGAATATTCGTCGTGATGTGTTAGGTGATTTTAAGTCTCTTTTGAAAGATAAGGATATTACCGAAGATGAAGACCGTAAGGCCCAGGATGTTGTTCAGAAAGTCACAGACAAATATGTTGCGCAGGTGGATGAATTACTTGCGGAAAAAGAAAAAGATTTGATGGAAATCTGATTGTTCAGTCATGCAAGTAATATGGTAGAGGAACACAACAATGGGAAATAAACTATCCGCTGTTCCTGATGTAGAACTGACAGTTGTTCCAAAACATGTTGCCATTATTATGGACGGTAATGGTCGATGGGCTAAAAAACGTTTTTTGAAACGTGTTGCAGGTCACAAGGCTGGTGTTGATACAGTTAAGATGGTTATTGAAACCAGTGCTCAGCTTGGGGTCGAAGTTGTAACTTTTTTTGCATTTTCAAGTGAAAACTGGAATCGACCCAGGGACGAAGTTAGTACTCTCATGGATCTATTTGTAACTTCACTGGAAAAGGAAGTGGCTCAATTACATGAGAAAAATATTCGCTTACGTTTTATTGGGGATAGAAGCAGGTTTAGTGAAAAACTTCAAAAGCGTATTAACGAAGCAGAAAAACTGACTTGTGATAATCAGGGGATGCAAATTGTTATTGCGGCCAATTATGGTGGTAAATGGGACATCACTGATGCAGTTAGAAAAATTGCTCAACAGATTAGAAAAGGCTCATTAGAGCCTGAAGATATAAGCGAAGAGCTTATACAAAATACTATTTCACTTGGTGATTTACCTGAACCAGATTTTTTTATTCGTACAAGTGGTGAGCATCGAATCAGTAATTTTATGATTTGGCAGCTTGCCTATACTGAGCTCTATTTCACCGACATATTTTGGCCGGATTTTGACAGAGTCGAATACGTCAAGGCATTAAAGTCTTTTGCTGACAGGGAACGCCGTTTTGGTAAAACTGGCGAACAGGTGGCAAAACTTAACAATGCTTAAACAAAGAATTATAACAGCTCTAATCCTTGCTCCTTTAGTGGTCTGGGCACTTTTCGGCTTGCCTGATGAACAACTTCTATGGTTATTTATGGCCGTGTTACTGGCGGGCTCCTGGGAATGGGCAGCACTTGCCGGCTTACATTCCCCTTACAAAAAAATATTGTTTGTTATCAGTAACGGAGTAATGTTTGTTGCTGCAAAATATTATTTAAGTGATTCTGTAAATGTGATGATTGTATTACTTTCATCAACTGTCCTTTTATGGTTTTTAATCATTTTCTGGTTGGCTTTATATGATAAAGAAATAATCGTGGTTAAGTTTTCCAGATTGTCGCGTATTTTAATTGGCATATTACTGCTGACCTGTACTTTTATCAGTGTAGGGTTTCTTACGTTAAAGTTCGAACATGATCGAATACTCATTCTGTTGATGTTTTTGCTTATTTGGGGCGCGGATGTTGCCGCCTACTTTTCTGGTCGTAAATTTGGGAAAAATAAACTGGCACCAAACATAAGTCCAGGAAAAACATGGGAAGGTGTAGTAGGTGCCTTAGTTTCTTCGATCACAATTTCAGTTATATATGCAAACGTGATGGGTTATCAATTTCTGATCATTATAAAGCTGCTTGTCTTGTCCTTAGTCGTTGTTGCGGTTTCAATTGCAGGCGATCTATTTGAAAGTGTTATGAAAAGACAGGCTGGTCTTAAAGATAGTGGCAATATTCTTCCAGGGCATGGAGGAGTACTAGACAGAATTGACAGTCTGATCGCAGCCAGTCCAGTGTTTGTGCTGGGTATGTATTTGCTGGGATTACAGGAATGAAAAAGATTACGATACTTGGCTCCACCGGCTCAATTGGTGTAAGTACCCTGGATGTAGTCGCCAGGAATAATGACAAATATTCTGTTTTTGCATTGACCGCAAACAAGCAGGTAGATCGCCTGTTAGAACAATGCAAACAACACAAGCCGGAATATGTGGTGATGGCAGATACAGACTCAGCAAACCTTCTGCAAAGTAAACTCAATGAGAGTGGGCTTGATTGTAATGTGCTTGCTGGCGAAGAAGGTCTTATCGAGGTGTCTTCTCATGACAACGTAGATTATGTCATGGCAGCTATTGTCGGTGCTGCAGGTTTGTTACCCACCCTTGCTGGAGTAAAAAAGGGTAAGCGAATTTTACTGGCAAACAAAGAAGCGCTGGTGATGTCAGGACAAATATTCATGGATGCAGTGAAGCAATTTAATGCAGAGCTATTACCTATCGACAGTGAACATAATGCTGTTTTCCAATCAATGCCATACAACGCATCTGGCACTATGGATGAGAGAGGGATTAAACAAATTATTTTAACAGCATCTGGAGGTCCATTTAGGGATACCCCCCTGAGTGAATTAACAGCTGTCACACCTGAGCAGGCTTGTGCACATCCTAATTGGGATATGGGTAGGAAAATATCAGTTGATTCAGCGACCATGATGAATAAAGGGCTGGAAGTGATTGAGGCATGCTGGTTGTTTGATGCACCAGTTGAAAGAGTCAGTGTAGCAATGCATCCACAGAGTATTATTCATTCCATGGTTGAATACCATGATGGATCAATTTTGTCCCAAATGGGGCAACCAGATATGCGGACACCTATTGCACACGCATTGGCCTGGCCGGAACGTATACAATCAGGCGTTGATAGTTTGGATTTATTTACAATGGGGAGTCTTGAGTTTAAAAAACCAGACTTTGAACGTTTTCCCTGCTTGAGACTGGCGTATGAAGCAATGCAGATTGGCGGTACACAGACAACTATCCTGAATGCTGCTAATGAAATTGCTGTTGATCTTTTTTTGAATGGTGAAATTGCATTCACTGAAATACCGAACTTAATCGAAAAAGTCATGTCCATAATGACTCCTAGGGAGGCCATTTCATTAGATGTGATTCTTGAGGACGATGCAGAAGCCAGAAGAATTGCATATGACTCAGTCAAAGTTAAAAACACATTACACTAATAATTTATATAATGATTGACTTTATCTATACATTACTCGCTTTTATTGTTGCGATTAGCATTCTTGTTGCAGTTCATGAATTTGGACACTTCTGGGTAGCTAAAAAAATGGGCGTTAAAGTTTTACGCTATTCAATTGGTTTTGGTAGGCCGCTCTGGAAGAAATCTTACGGGCCAGACCAAACGGAATATGTTGTGGCCGCATTACCACTTGGTGGTTATGTAAAAATGCTAGATGAAAGAGAAGGTGAGGTGCTGGACACGGAAAAACACCGAGCCTTCAATAATCAGACAGTATCCAAACGGATTGCTATTGTTGCAGCCGGCCCAATATTCAATTTTATTTTTGCAGCTTTAGCTTATTGGTTAATGCTGTCGATTGGAGTGAATGGCTTAAAGCCTGTTATTGGTGATATTGATAATAATTCTGTATTGGCAACAGCCGGTTTTAATCCAGGTGATGAGATTGTTGAGATAAATGATCGGTCTACTCCAATTTGGGATGTTGCAATTCAAGAGCTAGTGATCGCTGCTTTAAATAAGGAATCTGCTACAGTGGCTGTCTCAAAAGGAGATGGCTTTCTGATTAAAAAGACTATAGATTTTCAGAGTCTGGATGATTATGACGAGCCGGAACAGGCATTAAAAGCGCTTGGCTTAAAACCCTGGCGACCACATGTTGATGCTGTTGTGGGTAAAGTATTGAATGATTCACCTGCATCCAGTTCGGGGCTAATAGGTGGTGATAAAATAGTCGCTGTCGATGGTCAAACCATAAATGATTGGTATGGCCTTGTAGAATATGTAAGTTCCAGACCTGAACAAAAAATTGTATTTACCATTATTCGAAACAATGCAAAACAATCTATCAGCATTACACCAACACTGATTGAACGAGGAAATAAAAAAATTGGTCAGATTGGTATTGGTCCAGCAGGTAATGCTGTTATCCCTGAAGACATGAAACGAGAATACCAGTATCCATATCTTTCTGGCTTAACTCATTCGCTGGAAAAAGTATGGCGTAATTCGGTTTTAACTTTAAAAATGATAGGTAAGTTGATTACTGGAGAGGTTTCAATAAAAAATCTCAGTGGTCCTATCAATATTGCAGTATACGCAGGATATTCGGCAAGTGCTGGATTAGCCCGGTTTCTGGATTTTCTGGCAATTGTCAGTATCAGTCTGGGTGTTATAAATTTATTACCTATACCACTTCTTGATGGCGGTCACTTGATGAATTATCTGATCGAAATTATCAAAGGAAAACCGGTATCAGAGAATTTTGAGATGTTAGGCCAGAGAATTGGAATAGTGATAATTGTTATGATGATGGCTTTGGCGATTGGCAATGATTTAACCAGGATATTTGGTGGTTGAGTAAGATGGTACGTTTTGTTTTTTTGTTACTATTGTTGATGGTGAATACAGCATACGCCAGTTCGTCATTTATCGTAAAAGACATAAGGTTAGAAGGTCTTCAGCGCATATCTGCGGGTACGGTATTCAATTATTTGCCCATTAAAGTAGGTGAAAAGTTCTCATTGAGCATGTCATCAGAAGCTATTCGTTCACTATATGGAACAGGTTTCTTTAAAGATGTCAGACTGGAAAAAGAAGGTAACGTACTGGTTATTTTTGTTGCAGAAAAACCTGCTATTGCCGGCCTCAATATTGAAGGAAATAATGATATACCAACTGATAAGCTTGAAGAATCACTTACGGCGATAGGTCTGGCTGAAGGTCGAGTCTTTGATAGGTCAGTTCTTGAAAGAATAAAGCTTGAGTTGCAAAGACAATATTACAGTTTGGGAAAATATGCATTACAAATTAAAACTGAAATTCTGCCCCTTGAGAGAAATCGTGTTGAGATTAATATTAAAATAACTGAAGGTGATAAGGCTGAAGTCTATGCGCTAAATATTATTGGGAATACAAAATTTCCGATGGTCGACCTGCTGTTTGAAACATCACTAGGTGAGCCAGCTATGTTTGGCGGGCGGGAAAATTATTCAAAGCAAGTATTGTCGGCAGATTTAGAAGCGATTAAGTCCTATTATATGGATCGGGGTTATATCAATTTTTCTATTGCCTCTACGCAGGTATCAGTTACACCAGATAAGCAGGATGTTTATGTCACCGTTAATATTGCAGAAGGGGAACAATTTACCATCGATGATATAAAGCTGGCAGGTGATCTGGTTTTTAAGGAATCCGAGGTTAATAAGCTTATTGAATTTAAGTCTGGTGAGATCTTTTCACGGGCCAAATTAACCAAAACAAGAAAAAATATTCAAGAAAGACTAGCTATGGATGGTTATGCCTTTGCCAATGTCAACATTGCACCAGAGACTGTTGATGATAAAAAACTGGTTAATCTTCTGGTGTTTATAGAGCCAGGCAAACGCGTTTATGTGAGAAGAGTGAATATTGCTGGCAATGTCAAAACTAAAGACCGTGTGGTTCGCCGTGAAATCAGGCAAATGGAAGCAGGTAAAATGTCAACCACGCTTATTGCCAACTCACAAAAACGCTTAAATAGAACCGGATTTTTTGAAGATGTTTCTGTTGAAACACCAGCCGTACCAGGTGAAAATGATCTGGTCGATATAAACTACTCTTTAAAAGAGCGTTCAACAGGTACGTTACAGGCCGGTATTGGTTATTCTGATCAAAGTGGAACCGTATTTACCTTTTCTGTTAGCCAGAATAATTTCCTTGGTACGGGTACTCGTATGAGCTTTAATCTAAGTCAAAGTGAAACGCGGGATGATTACAGTGTAAGTTATACTGACCCTTATCATACACCAGATGGCATTAGCCGTAGTTTTAGTCTTTTTTCGTCTGAAATTGATTCTGGTCAAGTTGGAGATATTGTTGGAGTCCAGTCAAATACATATGGAGGCAGAGTTTACTATGGCTTGCCTTTAAGTGAAACACAGTCTGCCAGTGCTGGCTTATCTTATGAATACACTGAGCTTTTAACAGGCTCATCACTAGATGAAAATAGACAAAGTTTTATTAATGATTATGGCAATGAATATGCCTTATATAAACTAAATTTAGGGTGGCAACATGATTCACGAAATCGTGCCATATTTGCCAGTGATGGGATGAAATTTGGTGTCGGGACAGAATATGTCCTACCTGATAGTGATATTGAGTTCTATAAGTGGAATGTCGATTACTCACAATATTTTGCCTTCACCAGTAAAACCAGTGTTTTACTAAGAGGTGAATACGGTAGAGGTGAACCTTTGGGGCATACTCGAGAATTACCTTTCTTCGAAAACTATTATGCTGGGGGTAGTCGTTCAGTTCGTGGCTATAAGTCAGGCACTCTAGGTCCAAAATACCAGGGTAGGTCACTTGGTGGAACAAGTAGATTTGTTGGTAATTTAGAATTAATATTGCCTAATCCATTTGCTGATAGGAGTGCTTCCACCAGGATGAGTCTTTTCTGGGATATGGGTTATGCATATGGTGAGGACGAACCAGAAACAACAAATTTATTGCGACATTCTTATGGTGTATCATTAATATGGATAACACCTGTTGGAGCAATGAGATTTAGCTATGCTGAGCCATACGATGCTAGATCAACAGATGATACGCAGCACTTCCAGTTTACTCTGGGGACACCTTTCTAAAGATATGTTTCAGGAGCGACATGGCATATAGACATATAATTATTGTAGGAATAATTGGACTGTTATTTTTAGAAACTGGTATTGTATATGCTGCTGACTTGAAACTTGGTTATGTAAATACAGCTAGATTGCTAAAAGAGGCTCCACAGGCCGAAGAGGCCCGAAAAAAACTGGAAAATGAATTTGCGCCCCGGGATCAGAAAATTGTCAAAATGCAAACAAAACTGAAATCCCTGGAAGATAAATTAACCACTAATACAGGAAAAATTCTAGATAAAGATAGAAAAACTCTCGAAAGACAAATAATTACCAATAAACGAGATATCAAACGAAGTCGAGAAGAATTTACCGAAGATTTAAATATCCGACGAAATGAAGAGTTGAATAAACTACAAAAACTCGTCTACGATACTATTCTTAAGCTTGCTAAAGAACAGAAGTATGACTTGATTTTGGGCGACAGTGCTCTTTATGCAAGTAAACGAATTGATGTGACTGATCTGGTGTTAAACAGATTAAAAAATAAATAAGATTTAATAAATCAGTTGTCAAAAATAACTCTAAAAAAACTTGCTGAGCATGTTAATGGATACATCATTGGTGATGATGATGCAGAAATTGATCATGTTGCGACCTTGAAAAATGCCCAAAAGGGGGCAATTAGTTTTTTAACTAATATAAAATACAAGCCAGATTTGGAGACAACAGGGGCAACAGCAGTAATTATAAATGAAAAATTTGCCAGTGATTGCAAAACTAATGCTCTGGTTGTTTCTGATCCTCACCCCGCTTATGCCAAGATTGCCACACTAATTTATTCGAACAATACAACATTATCTGGTATTCATCCTACAGCCTGTATTGGTGATGATTGTACGATTGATAGTTCAGTCGCCATTGGACCGTATTGTGTTATTGAAAATGGTGTCAAGATAGGCACTGGAACAATTATCGGCTCAGGGTCATTTATTGGTGCAAATGTATCAATAGGAAATGACTGTCATTTAACCGCAAATGTTTCAATTATGAGAGACTGCCAGCTTGACGATAGAGTATTACTCCATCCAGGTGTAGTTATTGGTGGTGACGGTTTTGGCCAGGCTTATGAAGCTGGGAAATGGCTTAAAGTACCTCAAGTAGGCGCAGTTCAGATAGGGAATGATGTAGAAGTTGGAGCTAATACCACGATCGATAGAGGTGCGATAGAAAATACCATTGTTGAGGAAGGGGTTAAGTTAGATAATCTCATCCAGATTGGACACAATGTTCGAATTGGCCAACATACAGTCGTTGCTGCGTGTACCGCAATTGGAGGAAGTACTACAATCGGGAAAAATTGTATTATTGGTGGTCAGGTAGCTATTGCAGGCCATCTTACCATTGCAGATAATGTCACTATTACAGGACGTTCAGCGGTACTACAATCGATTGATACTAAAGGTGTGTATTCTTCTTCTACTCCTTTAGAGCCAAATCGGAGTTGGCATAAAAATTATGTACGCTTCAAACAGCTTGATGAAATGGCAAAGCGTATTAAGCAGTTAGAAAAAGAAGTTGAAAAATTACGAGGATAAAGCCTTGGAAACACTTGATATACATGAAATCCTGAATCATCTACCTCATCGGTACCCATTTTTGCTTATTGATCGAGTTACTGAGTGTAAGCCAGGCGAGTATTTGATTGGATATAAAAATGTCACTTATAACGAACCATTTTTTACCGGACACTTTCCCCAACGGCCCGTTTTTCCTGGTGTTTTGATTTTAGAGGCTCTGGCTCAGGCGACAGGCATCCTTGCTTTCAGAACGGTTGGAAAGATACCGGATGAAAACTCCTTATACTATTTTGTAGGGGTTGATAAAGCCCGATTCAAACAACCGGTTAACCCTGGTGACCAGTTAGTCCTGAAGGTTACTTATATCAGGCAAAAAAGAGGCATCTGGAAATTTGATGGTGAAGCATCGGTTGATGGTAATGTAGTCTGCAGTGCTGAATTAATGTGTGCAGAACGCGAGATGATATGAGTATACACTCTACGGCAGTCATTGATAGCAATGCCAGTCTTGGAGACAATGTTGAAATAGGTCCTTATTCCATTATTGGTCCTGGTGTGGAGATTGGGTCAGGTACTGTGGTCGGTCCTCACGTAGTCATCAATGGACCAACTCGTATCGGTAAGGATAACCATATTTTTCAATTCGCCTCTATTGGTGAGGTCCCTCAAGATAAAAAATTTCATGGTGAAAATTCCACTCTTGAAATTGGAGACCGTAATCATATTCGCGAATTTGTAACGATTAATCGTGGTACAGAAGATGGTGGAGGAGTCACAAAGGTTGGCAATGATAACTGGCTAATGGCTTATATCCATATTGCGCACGATTGTATTGTTGGAAACAATGTTATTTTTTCAAATGCTGCTTCATTAGCTGGCCATGTTATTGTTGACGATAATGCAATTCTTGGTGGTTTTACGCTGGTACATCAATTTTGCCATATAGGTAGCCATGCTTTTTGCGGTATGGGAAGTGCAGTCAGTAAAGATGTGCCGCCTTATGTTATCGTGAATGGAAATCCGGCTCATCCTCATGGGCTGAATCTTGAAGGCCTGAAGAGAAGAGGTTTTTCAAAAGAAGCACTAAAAGCCCTGCGTGATGCCTATAAACTGGTATATCGAAAAGGTCTGACGCTTGAAGAGGCCTTGCCTAAGATAGAGAAAATTACTGATTCATCAGAAGAAGTTATTCCGTTTCTAGAATTTATAAAGTCTTCCTCTCGCGGTATTATCCGTTAATATATTACGTTACCATTTTAACTAATAAATCAGCAATTCGTTCAATTCCAGCACCACTGCCTAATTTACTCCGAATAGTAGCAAGTTCCTGCTTTGTTTTGTTTATGTAAACAGGCTCATCAAGATAGCGCTCTACCTCGTGGACAATTTTAACAGGGGTGGCATTTTGCTGGATGAGCTCCGGGACAATTTGTTTGCCGGCGACAATGTTACATAGAGCGATATAAGGAATTTTCAACATGGGTTTGACGATATAATAAGTTAGCCATGCCACCTTATTGATAACGACCTGTGGTATACCAAATAGCGCTATCTCCAGCGTGACTGTGCCGGATACAGTAATGATAACATCGCAGGATTGAATGACCTCATGACTCTTGCCTTTAATGACGATGATATCCAGGTTATAAGGTGCCAACTTCTCCTTGATATCATTTTCATCCAGTGTTGAAGCGACAGGCAATATAAATTGAATATCGGTTCGGCGTTGATTCAGCATTTTAGCTGAAGACAGGATAATAGGTAGTAGACGTTTAATTTCACTTCTTCGACTGCCCGGGAACAGACCGATAGTTTTTTTGTCTTTACGCAGATTGAAATCAGTTTTAACTTTGTCCAGATTATCTACTGGTATGAGCTCATCGGTGAGTGGGTGTCCAACGAACTCGACGGGTACATTATGTTTTTTATAAAAGGCTTCTTCAAAAGGGAAAACTACAGCCATCATATCGACGCGTTGACGAATAATTTCAACGCGCTTTTGTCGCCAGGCCCAGACCTGTGGACCGATATAATAGAGCACCTTTACATTACACTCCTTGGCGGTTCTGGCAAGGCGAAGGTTGAATTCAGGATAATCTATGAGAACAAGTAGATCCGGTGGGTCAGTTTTGAGTATGTCTTCCATTTGATGGAGGGCACCAAAGATGACTTTACGGTGGGCAAGTACCTCGATTAAACCGACAACAGCAAGTTCTGCTGAATCAACCAATGTTTTGACACCAGCGTTACGCATATCGTTACCACCAATACCAAAAAACTCAATATCACTAGTTTTTGACAGAATGTGGCGTACCAACTTACCAGCATGCAAGTCAGCCGAGGCCTCACCAGCAATGATCATGACTCTTTTCATGCGTGTCTAAATGGCAGATTTAATAACAGATACAATTTGATCAATTTGCTGATTGGTCAATTCCGGGTGAACGGGGAGAGCCATGCATTGTGAAGCTACCTTTTCGCTTACTGGGAGAGACTGTGATTTATATTGTTCTTCGTACACGGGTTGTTTGTGTAGAGGGATAGGATAGTAAATTGCACAGGCAATATCATTTTCAGTGAGCTTGCTCATGATAACATCACGCTTGTCAGTTAAAGTGACGTACTGATGATAGACATGAGTGCCTATCCCATCTTCCTGAGGTGGTGTAACCAGGTCTTTTAGCTGTTCACTATAATAGTGGGCAGCACGCCGACGTTCACGATTATATTCTTCGATATGCTTTAGTTTTATTCTTAGGATAACCGCCTGAAGCTCATCCAGGCGGCTGTTATAGCCGATGATGTTGTGATGATAGCGTTCAAAGCTGCCATGATTCCTCAAGACCTTGAGCCGTTCTGCGACATCATCATTATCAGTCGTAATCATCCCTCCATCACCATAGCAACCCAGGTTCTTACTGGGGAAAAAACTGTGGCAACCGGCTATACCAAATGTACTGGTCATTTTGCCGTTTATATCGGCACCATAGGATTGTGCACAGTCTTCTACTACCAATAGTTTATGTTTATCAGCAATTTGCTGTATTCGCCCCATATCTACAGGTTGGCCAAAGATGTGAACGGGAATAATGGCTTTTGTCTTACTGGTGATGGCAGCTTCAACAGCGTCAAGATCCATGTTAAAGGTCTTTTCATCAATGTCTACAAAAACAGGAATAGCACCGACATAACTGATGGCCTCCGCTGTAGCGATGAAGGTAAAGGTTGAGGTGATGACTTCATCACCTGGTCCAATACCCGCCGCAACCAGTGCCAGGTGTAAGGCATCGGTACCAGAGGCACAACTAATTGCATGTTTTGCGCCGAGGTTTTCGGCAGCCTCTTTTTCAAATGCCTGTACATTGGGTCCCAGGATAAACTGGGTGTTTTCCAGAGCAGTTAACATACCCTGATCAATTTCATTTTTCAGTTTGTGATACTGGCGTTTTAAATCCACCATTGGGATCATGCGTACGTCCTCAAGCTAGTTATATTAATTTCTGTTTTCATTCAGTAAGCGGGTAATTTCCATGGCGGTTTCCAATGCCCGTTTGCCATCAGCACCACTGACAATAGCAGGGGTACCGTTTTTAATCGATTTCAGGAAGGCTTCAGTTTCGGCCATTAGAGCATCACCCTGATCAAAGCTTTGTTCCTGACTTTCAATATTAGCTACACCAGGGAACATTTCACCGTCACCTTTACGATGAATGCCAAGTTTTTTGTTCTGAAAGTCAATCGCGATATAGGCATCTGACTGGAATAGTCTCATTTTTCGCTCACTCTTCAGACCGGCCCGACTTGCCGTAACATTGGCGACACAGCCATTTGAGAACTCCAGACGCACATTAGCGATATCGATATCACTGGATAGAACAGCGACACCTTTGGCTTCGATGCGATTTACGGGTTGACCGACAATATCGAGAATGATGTCGATATCATGAATCATCAGGTCAAGAATGACGCTCACATCGGCACCTCTTGGGTTGAATGGTGCGATACGATGAGATTCAATAAATAAGGGTTCCTTGATGACTTCATCGAGTGCAAGAATTGCTGGATTAAATCGCTCAAGATGACCAACTTGCAGTACCAGTTTGTTTTGCTCGGCCAGTTCAACCAGTTCCTGGGCTTCTGTTACGGTAACTGTGATTGGTTTTTCCAGTAGGACATGGATACCATTTTCAAGACAGGCTTTGGCGACTTCATGGTGCTTTTGGGTAGGAACGACAATACTGACGGCATCAACTTTGCCAAATAATTGTGTGTAATCAGTGAAACTGTCGACGCCTAATTCATTGGCGATGGTTTTAGCATTTTCAGTATTGGCATCACAAACGGCGATTAATTCTGAATTAGGTAGTGCGGCATATTTTTGTGCATGAAATTTACCCAGATATCCCACTCCGATAACGGCGGTTTTTATTTTACTCATACAAGGCTCTCGGTTATGGTAGGGGACAAGAGGAAGAGGCTGATTAAGCCTATATCTTGCTTTTTGCTAATTTTCGAAACATCAGGTATATCTTCGCATCGATTGGGCTGATATTCAACGCCACATAAAAAAATTACTACTGAATTGGTGAATTATTTAAAGGGGAGATGAATGCTTACAGATTTTAAAGTTTCTGAGGGCACGAGCCTGTTAATCGCGGGGGTCGATGAAGTTGGCCGAGGTCCCCTTGCAGGGCCGGTTGTCGCAGCCGCTGTTATTCTTGATTCCTCACAGCCTATCGAGGGATTAATGGACTCCAAAAAGCTTACCGAGAAGAAAAGAGAGCAATTGTCTCAGGAAATTAAAGCAAGGGCTTTGTGCTGGGGACTGGGTCGTGCTGAAGTTGAGGAAATCGATCGCATTAATATTCTTCAGGCCAGTTTACTTGCAATGCAAAGAGCGGTTGCCAGTTTAAATATACCACCCGAGCTAGCCCTGATTGATGGGAACAAGCTACCCATACTGGATTGTCCTGCAGAAGCGATTGTAAAAGGGGACAGTAAAGTACCTGTAATTAGTGCGGCCTCGATAATTGCCAAGGTCGCCAGGGATCATGAAATGATGGAGTTGGACAAAATATACCCAAATTATGGCCTGGCCAAGCATAAAGGCTATCCAACAAAATTACATATTCAGGCGCTGGCTGAACACGGTGTTAGTCCTATACATCGAATTTCCTATAAACCTGTACGTCAATTCATGAAATCCCCTGAATTAACGTCGTAAATAATTTTGCCGATATAGTAATTATAGGTATACACGTAGGACTTAAGAAAATTTGATATAGACTATTAATAATACATATATGAAATATGGAGTTGGTGAGGATGGCAATACCATTGATACTAAGACTGGATATTACAGGCAAACCAGTAAGGTGGATGCCCTGGCAGGAAGCCGCATGTATCTATGCAAGAGGTATGGTAGGTTGGACCGCTGGAGATCATGTGTTCTCTCTACATGGTGGTATTTCCAGATACACAGGGCAGCAAACGGTTGTCGAAATCAATTCTATTATCGCCGTAAAAGGTGAATTCAAGGCTTATCATTCAAAAACAATTCCCCCTTTAAATAATCGGGAGCTATTTCATCGTGACCACAGACTTTGTATGTATTGTGGTCGTGACTTTCGGGAAACTGAACTGACCCGAGACCATGTAATTCCATTATCACAGGGAGGTAAAAACCATTGGTCGAATGTGGTAACTGCCTGTAAACGATGTAATGCCCATAAGGGTGGTAGAACACCTGAACAGGCCAATATGCCTTTATTGGCCGTCCCATATATCCCCAACATTGCCGAATATCTTGTGCTAAGAAATCGCCGTATCCTTGCAGATCAAATGGAATTTCTAAAAGGCCAGTTTAAGGAAATGGATCGACACATAGCATAAGGCTGTGCTAATTAAACTTAGTATTGGCATTGACAACATTTGTTAAAGATTGAGCTAAAGTCATAACAATTACTGCTAAAGTGAAATATAGTCTATTATGCTAAATTAGACGTAATAAATTCACATAGTTACCTATGGCAGACTCTAATAAAAATCTTGTCGAAGAAAAACTCGCCGCCCTGCGTGAGAGCTATTATTCCAGTCTGCCTCAGAAAATTAGCGACATACAAACAACATGGGATAAAGTATTAGCAGACAAAGATGCAGATATGCTAAAAGAATTTCAGCATCAGGTTCACACTTTATCAGGTTCCGGTGCGACATTTGGTTTGGAAGAGATAAGTCGCATATCAAAAGAGATCGACAATGCAGTAACTTCCCTGCTATCGGCGTCCTCATACCCGGATAGTAACACTCAGAAAGCTATTTCTCAGCTTATTAATGATATTGCGCTTGAAGTTTCAAACATCATTCCTCAGCTTGATACGACAGGGGTATCTCAAGTTAATGAACAGGTTAATGAAGATAGACCTGTCTATATTGTCGAGGACGATGTAATACTTGGCAACAAATTAAAGACAGAGCTAGAAGCTGTGAATTACCATGCACAGGTTTTTACAGAGCTGGATAGTTTTAAACAGGCTTATCAGTCAAATAAACCTGATGCCGTCATCATGGATATGGTGTTTCCCGAGAATGAAGAGGGGGGAGCCAGGGCCATGCAAACCCTGATGCAAATGTATCGTCCAACACCGCCAGTCATTTTTATATCAAATCGTCATGATATTAAAGCCAGACTTGAAGCCGTTAGAGCTGGAGCAAGCCGTTATTTCACCAAACCGCTTGATACCGAGAAGTTAATTCAGACTCTGAGTGGGGTTACTAATCGCTTACCCCATCAACCCTATCGTGTCATGGTGGTGGACGATGATAAGGAACTGGCTGAATATTATGGAGTACTCTTACACGGGGCGGGTATCTTAACAAAACTCATTCACCAACCACTTGATACGCTAGAGGCGCTTGAAGACTGGCAGCCTGACCTCGTGATTATGGACGTTTATATGCCAGAGTGTAATGGACTAGAACTGGCTTCAATCATACGACAGGACGATAAGTTTACAACTCTACCCATTGTATTCCTTTCATCAGAACAGGATATCAATAAACAACTATATGCCCTGGATCTGGGTGGCGATGCCTTTCTGACAAAACCCGTGGATCAACAGCAATTACTTTCAACGGTGATTGCCAGGGTAAAACGGTCTCGGTGGTTGATTAGACTCAAGACTGATCTGGAAATGTCACTCCAGAAAAATGAATCACAGCGTAAGGAAATAGAGAAAAAAGAAGAGCGTTTACGCTTTAGTCAGTATTTTGCCGGGATAGGTACCTGGGATTTAAACCTCACAACCCAGGATATGCACTGGTCAGAGAAAATCGGGCCATTATTGGGTTACGAAAAGAATAAGGTTTCACCTAGCTATGATGCTTTTCTTGCTGCGGTCCATCCGGAAGATAAACAAAAGCTTATAAAAGCGATGGACTCCTGTGCTACCGAGAGTCGTGACTATGAGATTGAGCACCGGATTATCTGGCTTGATGGTTCCATACGCTGGTTATTGCAAAAAGGCGATGTAATTCGAAATGCGGAGGGCAAACCGGTGCGTATGTTAGGTGCGATCCAGGATACAACTCGCAGGAAGCAGCTTGAAAAAGATCTGGCCACACAAAAAGAGTTTGCAGTGCAGGCGAACAGTGCCAAATCAGAATTCCTGTCCCGTATGAGCCATGAATTACGTACACCCTTAAATGCCATTATTGGTTTTACCCAACTGCTCGAATCGGATACAGAGCAGCCATTGCTTGAACATCAGCACGACAGTTTGAATGAAATACTTAAAGCATCAAATCATTTGCTCGAGTTAATCGACGAAGTCCTTGATCTGGCGAAAATTGAGGCAGGTAAAGTACAGCTCAATATTGAAGAAACTGAGGTTGTCGATGTGCTGCTGGAGAGCTATAGCATGATGATACCGATGGCTGAAAATCAAGATATTACCCTTGAGTTCGATATGGATAAATGTGAGAAGGTGGGCCTGAGTGTGGATCGTACTAAATTGAAACAGGTGATGTTTAATCTGATCTCTAATGCCATCAAATACAATAAAGCTAATGGCAAAGTCTGCGTTACCTGCGAGCCGAAAGGGACACAGAGAATTCGTATCAATGTATCGGATACGGGAATCGGAATACCAGCAGAACGACAGTCAGAACTATTTAAAGCGTTTAATCGTCTTGGGGCAGAATCAACCGATGTTGAGGGCACTGGGATTGGGCTCATGATCAGTAAAAAGATTATTGAGATGATGGGAGGAGAGATGGGTTTTCAAAGCAAGCCCGGAACAGGCAGTACATTCTGGCTTGAGATGTCCACGCTGTCTGAAATCAAATCGAGTGATTTAGGTGAAGATAAACTGGCCCTGCCTTAAACCATCCTGATATAAATGTGTATATAAAATAGTCAATTTTTTAAGTCTTTGATTTAGGTTTCCCCGCTAAAAATATAATTTCTTTGCCCCTTGCATGATGCCCTGAATGATCTGAAACTTGTCGGCTATGCAACCCAGCTTCGTTCATTTACATCTCCACACCGAGTATTCCCTGGTTGATGGCATGATTCGCGTCAAGCCACTGGCCCAGGCCGTGGCGGAACAGCGCATGCCCGCTGTGGCGGTGACCGATCAGGGCAATCTGTTTGCCATGGTCAAGTTCTATCGTGCAGCCATGGCCACTGGGGTGAAACCTATTATTGGCGCCGATATCTGGGTGCACAATGAACAGAATCCAAATCAGCCATCAAGGCTGGTATTGCTCTGCAAGGACAACGAGGGCTACCGCAATCTGACCTACCTGGTTTCCAAAACCTACCTGGAAGGACAGCATCGTGGAATCCCCATCCTCGACAAAAAGTGGCTAAATGGTTACAGCAATGGACTGATTGCCCTGTCCGGAGGACGGTCTGGAGATGTTGGTCAGGCGCTGCTGGCTGAAAATTGGGAAGAGGCCGACCGCCTGTTGAGCGAATGGCAGACCTGGTTCCCAAACTGCTTTTATCTGGAATTACAGCGTACTGGTCGAGAGGGAGAAGAGGCTTATATCCATGCTGCCGTGGAGCTGGCCATTCGACGCGATGTCCCTGTGGTTGCCACCAATGATGTACATTTTCTTAAGACAGATGATTTTGCTGCTCATGAAGTGCGTGTCTGCATCCACGATGGCCGGACTATCGATGACCCACGTCGTCCTAAACGCCATTCTGAGCAGCAATACCTGCGTAGTCCGGAAGAGATGCAGGCCCTGTTTGCCGATCTTCCCGAGGCGCTGGAGAACACCGTTGAGATTGCCAAACGCTGTAATCTGGAACTGACCCTCGGCAAAAACTACCTGCCCGATTATCCAATACCACCGGGGATGACCATCGAAGAATTTCTCGCGGTCGAATCCCGCCGAGGCCTGGGGGAGCGCTTTAAGATAATCCTGGATTCCGAGGCCAGTGATTACGACGCAAAGCGAAAGGAATACCTGGACCGGCTGGAGCTGGAACTCAAGGTTATCAATGACATGGGATTTCCCGGTTACTTCCTTATCGTGGCCGACTTTATCAAATGGGGGAAGGAAAACGGTGTGCCGGTGGGGCCGGGTCGTGGTTCCGGGGCCGGTTCCCTGGTGGCCTATGCCCTGACTATTACAGATCTCGACCCCATTGAATATGACCTGCTGTTCGAGCGATTCCTCAACCCGGAACGTGTCTCCATGCCTGACTTCGATGTGGACTTCTGTATGGAAGGCCGTGACCGGGTTATCGAATACGTGGCCGAGCACTATGGCCGCGACAAGGTTTCCCAGATCATCACCTATGGTTCCATGGCCGCCAAGGCGGTGGTGCGAGACGTGGGCCGTGTATTGGGCCATCCCTATGGTTTTGTCGATCGTATTGCCAAGCTGATTCCATTTGAAATCGGCATTACCCTCGAGAAGGCGCTGGAGCAGGAAGAGGCCTTCAGGGAACTCTACGAGCAGGATGAGGATGTACAGGCACTCATCAACATGGCCCGTTCTCTGGAAGGCCTGTCCCGTAATGCTGGTAAGCACGCCGGGGGTGTGGTGATTGCCCCCTCCAAACTGACCGACTTCACCCCATTGTATTGTGAGCAGGGTGGGGGCAGTCTGGTCACGCAATTTGATAAGGACGATGTGGAGGCCATTGGCCTGGTCAAGTTCGATTTTCTGGGCTTGCGTACCCTGACCATCATCAACTGGGCCGTGCAGGCTGTGAATAAGGTAAAGGAAGCCTCCGGTGAAGAAGCCATCGACATCAACACTATCCCACTGGATGATCAGGCTACCTTCCGCTTATTAAAAGACTGCGCCACTACCGCGGTGTTCCAGCTGGAATCCCGTGGTATGAAGGACCTCATCAAGCGCCTGCAGCCGGATTCCTTCGAAGATATCGTTGCCCTGGTAGCCCTGTTCCGGCCGGGCCCTCTGCAGTCAGGAATGGTGGATAACTTTATCAACCGTAAGCACGGTCGTGAGACCGTCTCTTATCCCGATGCCAAATATCAGCACGAGAGCCTGAAAACGATCCTGGAGCCGACTTACGGCATTATTCTCTACCAGGAGCAGGTCATGCAGATTGCCCAGGTGCTGGCAGGTTACTCTCTCGGTG
>Ga0224506_10000275_pt1 | contig 48078 bp, 41 predicted proteins | sample SF_Jan12_sed_USG_2_FD_169108 | JGI IMG/M metagenome (GOLD analysis project Ga0224506, IMG submission 169108) | Sediment microbial communities from San Francisco Bay, California, United States - SF_Jan12_sed_USGS_8_1 | ecosystem: Environmental > Aquatic > Marine > Sediment | place: USA... | reverse complement strand
GCCTGCCGCATTGTTACGAACCAACGTAACGTCGTCGTGAGCATCGCCAGTGGTAAAGTTGACCGGCAGCAGAATGTTGGGCTGTCCGTCGGTGGCTAAGTTGATTATTTGCTTCATGGCTACTGCGGCGTTTGGCGAGTTTTTCATTTCGAACCATGTCAGGTTGAGGCCAGCAGCCATAGCGGTGTTGCCGCCATACTTAACTATGCCCTCAATCGCAGTCGCCACGGCCTCAAAGTTGGCTTCGGTGATCACAGATGGAGCGACTTCTAGACTCGCTACGGTGCCGAACTGAACCACAGTTAGTTCCACTGTTCCGTCGTGGGGCAAGTTGCTCCGCACGGCTTCTGCGGTACCGCTAAGCATGATAGCAAAATCACCGGAACTGATACTTCCGGAGCTGTCAAGGGTGAGTCCCAATTGTACCAATCCACCTACGGGGACAATTGTTTCCTTAGTGGAGTACAGTACTTTTATCACCGCGCCGCTAGGTGGAGGCGTGTAGAAGCTTATCGCGCCCGAACCGTCGGGAGCCATTAGGAGGTCGTATTCTCTATGGATGTTTATGCCTATCTCCCACTGGTACTGTGGGTAGTCTCTATGTTTAAGGTCGCCGTTTACTAGCACTCTCTCGGGGAACGTGCAGTATTCCCAGAAGCTGTCCCACACGATTGGAGCGTTGTCAAGCCAGAATGTTGTTGTCACTCCATTTCCTGTGAAGAATTCTACCCATCTCATTGTTTCCTTGTGAGCTGCTTGTCTCAGGTCAAACGGATTGAAGATCTCGTCGAGTTGGTACATGACTTCTGCGTCAATTATGTTGTGGGCGTCCATATTAGTTGGGTTTGCAGGTCCCATTTGCTCGTCTATGGCGTTGTGGTAGTATGTGACTCCTTTGACGTCCACGCATCTGTATTGCGGTATGTCTGCAGGGTCTAGCAGGAAGTCCCATTGAGCGATCATGAAGGGTATGAACGGTTCGCTTGCGCCATCGGGGATTTTCGTGTTTATGAGTTTATCGAGTGCTTGGTCCCAGCCGTCAACGGTGTATTGGGACAGGACTGGCCAGTAAGCTGACCATCCCACGTATTGCATGTCTGCAGAGATGAACTGGGCGAGGTCGTAGAGGTGTGGAAATTCAGGTTTGTCAACGTATTTGCATACTACTTCGATCTTTTCCGAGGGGGTGACTACGTCGGTGAAATTGATCATGCCACTTTGATAGTCAACGTTGTAGTCTGATGGGCGTCTCATTAGTACTCCGTCAACGTAGACTTTAATGTAGCCTTCGGCTACAGGTAATTTTGGCAAAGGCGGAATGAAACTTTGCAAGGCATACGTCACTCCGTTGTCTCCATATCTGAAGCCTTCATAGTGTCGCAGTATCTCATCTGCCAAGTGCCACTCCGATCCATAGCAGGTTTCCAGTTCTTCCTCGTAGAAGTGGGCGTAGCTGTAGAAGCTTGGCGCTGGTCCGAGATCCCATTCTTCGCGTTCGCTGAACTCTACGTTCATCCGTCCTTTGAGATCCTTGGATGGTATGGTGAGCTTTATGTCCTTGAGCAACTTTACTTGGTGCTTAACCTTGTTAAAGTCGATTGTAATGATCACGTCAAGGACAGGCCAGTCTGGGAGCCCTGGTTCTTGGTCCCAGATGTGATTCGTCATCTGGGCAACAAATCTTCTTGGACCGTCGTAGATGACTCTGATGTCATCCGTAACAACCCTTGTGTTGGTTTTTCTGCCACCGTGTGGTTCCAGTTCTGGGCTGGTTGTTTGTATCCAGTCGTATCCCCAAGCGCCGCCGTCAGAGAACAATGCCATTGCCCAGACGTGTCTGTCTGGGTCGATGACTGGCGAAGTGTGGATGTATTCGATGTCTATCATCCATCCGTTGATCCATCGGTCCATTGGCACGCCAGGGTTGGCGAAGGGGTCGAGTCCACCCAGTTCCAAGCCCGTCCACCCATCCGCGGTTGCGGGAGGAACATCATCTGGAGGCTCTGAAGGATCAGAACCGATGAGTTCCCCGTATTTGGAGAAGCCGATGTTTAAAGACTCGAAAGGTGGTTCGTCGTAGGGATAGAGCGTGTAGTAGTCACTGTCCAAAACACCATTAACAGTCATATACCAATCGTCATCGTGTTTTCCGGTTTCTACAATCGCAAGCGTTGGGATAAATGTACTCATCATTATAACGATTATCAGAGAAACAGCTATTCCAACTAGTCTTTTTGTCAATTCTTTTTCTCCTCTTTCTTTATTTTTTCCGTGTGCTACCTATACTTAGGTGGGAATAAAAAATTTGTAGTGTTTTTTTCTAGATCAATCTTCCATAAATGATACAGGAAAATCCTAAATGAGCATCGAATTAGATAATCATGCATGAAAGAGCGCGGACACGGAAAAGTCGTGCGCGCATCAATGATGGCAACAAGAGTTCAATATCTGCAAATCTCTCAACGCGACCATCTCCCAATTTAAATGTTTAACACACATTCTCGAGGCTTCAGTTAGCTCCTTTGTTTGATTCATGTTAAGAACTTCTAAGACGGTCACTGCAAGTTTCTCGAAATCTCCTGCTGGTACAAGAAAAACGCTGCGACATTTGCCGAAAACCTCCCGTAGAGCGGGTATATCATAACATACAACAGGTAAACCACATGCCAGAGCCTCGGCAACAGCTAAGCCCCAACCTTCAAACGAGCTTGGAAAAACGAACACTTTACTCGCCTTCATCAAGGTGTACATCTCCCTGTCGACGCAACGACCCTTGACTACAATATTCCTCTCCAGACCGAGCTCTTCAACTGTACGCCTAACCGCGTTAATGTCCGGTCCACTACCGATAAAAAGAAGTTGAGCGTCGTTTTTCACATCGACAATTTTACGCCAAGCGGCAACTAAGTCAAAGACGCCTTTCTCCTTGCTGATCCTGCCAACGAAGACCCCGCCATAGGATTTTATGCCCTCAAACTTGAAGCTATCAATATACTTCATGTCGACGCCATTCCCACTTACGTAAATCCTCTCCTCAGGTACTCCATTGTTTACTAGGGCTCTTGCTGTGGAATTCGAAACCGTTATGCAGACATCGCAACGCCTTAACACTGCGAGAATTACAAGGAATGCCAAGGCTTTAAAGAAAGAAGTGGACTTGCCAAAACCTGTCTTCCTATACGTATGATAAACCGTTAAGAAACTCGGAGATGCATCGGTCGAGATAATGTCTATGTGATGGATGACGACGCATAACGGCAGGTGGGACACGTGATGGGCGAAGTAGGCGGGAATGAGATTGGGTACTGTACTGTTTGGGGCGAGCACTACATCATATTTTTGACCCCGAATTATTCGCAAACATCTGAAAAATGCTCTCACACTCCACACGATCCAACCAACATAAATACCCGGCCATCCACCCCTGAGAGCAGAAATAGGGTTGGAGACCTCGTGTTCTTCGCAGCAAACTCCAAATCCAGCTAACAGAGAAGGCTTTGGCTCTATAACGGTTACCTCAATCTCCTTTTGCTTCTTTAAGATCCTCAAGGTTTCAACAAACCTTTTCTCAGCTCCACCTACAGCACTTATAGACGGATCTGGATGGAAAAACACACTGAAGATGCGCATGGTATGATCCTTCCTAAAAGAGTATAGTCTAATTCAAACTAAAATCCTTTTGAGAGTATGTGTGTGAATTGTACAAGCTTTGTTCCCATGACGTTTTTTGCTTTGCTTAAGCTTCTTTAGAGTTTTCCTATAGCTTTGTTTAGCAGTTCCAAATGTTTTTCACATGAAAAATTCCTTTGTACATACTCCGAAGAAAACTTGCTCACTGTCTGGTTATCCATGTCGAAAATCTTCATTATCTTTTCAGCGAAATCTTCAACGTCATAAGGTCTGGCTCTAAACCCTGTTCTCCCATTGATGACAGTTTCACATGGGCCCGCTCCATCATCCCATACAACTGCAGGCGTTCCACAAGCCATAGCCTCTACAGGACTCAAGCCGAAAGCCTCATGGGGACATGAGTGGACATATACGTCTGCAGTGTTGTACAGCTTCACCAATTCATCATTTGGGACAAAACCTAGAAGTCTCACACTTTTTTCAACACCCAAGGAATGTGCCACTCTTACCAATGTGCGTACGTAGTCCGCATTGTTTGCAGACACTTCTCCAGTGATAGCTAGGGTGGCTGATGGGAAAATCTTTACGATGTACTTCATTGCGTGAATCAACCACTCCAGCTTTCTCAAGGGAATGATCCTGCCCGTAGAGAGAACAATAGGTTTGGAGACGCGATATCTTGAACAGACTTCGTCGATGAGACTCTTGTCGTTGATTAGTTTGAACAGTTTTGTGTCAACGGGGGGATAGCACACAGAAGCTTTGCTTCCGTATATTTTCCTGATTTGACCCGCTGTGTAATGGCTGTTTGCAAAAACGTGTTTCGAGTTTATGACACTCATCCGATCGATTTTGGCTATCAGGGGGAAAGAGAACCTTCCGAGACTAAAGATTCTTCTCCTAGTAGGATCCTGTCTCCAAAGTCTCCTCTCCTTAGATCCGAGATATAGAAAGCGTGGTATGCTGTGGACGTAGGTTAGGTAATTTATTCCGTTGATTAGTTTTATGTTGTAACCGATCCAGGGTGCTGGTCCATACCCATGGCAGATCAGTAGATTCATGCCTTTGAAAGCTGGTGATATTAAAGGAGCAAATGGAAGGGAAAGGACAACTCTCAGAGTCTCGTTGTTTGGTATGAAAGGGTTGAAATAACTTTGAATTGTGACCTTGTCCTTCACATATTCGGTGAACCTTTTTGTATCAACATAAGCGAAAAGACAAGTGACTTCGTGCCCTTGACCTCGAAGGAGTTCAGCCTGTTTCAGAACTACCCTTTCAACCCCACCGAATTCTCTTAGATGACTGTAGAGAATAGCGAGTCTCACAGCTAGGTGCTCCTAAAGATTTCCACAAGATTGCTTTCCCGAGAAGTATAATATAACTGAATATCGTGGGCATAATCCTTATCTTGCTTCTCCCCACCTTCTTACTGTAATCCAAGGTGTTCGGAACTTCTCCTACAGACCCACTGCACCAGTACGTTTTCAGCAGAATTTCGCAAGAAACCTCAAACCCTTTGGATTCAATAAATTTTTTCCCGAATATTCGCATGGTCTTCTTGAGGATTGAAGCTTTATAACATCTGTATCCGCTGGTGGCGTCATGGACAGGTATCCTCGTGAGTGTTCTAATAAGAAAGTTAATAATTCTGCTCAATACTACGCGATAACTAGGAACGTGAAGCTGCCTGCCGCCCTTTGCATAACGCGAACTTATTACAACTCCCGACCTCCAAGCTTCCTCGGCTAAGCGTGTGATGTATTTGGGGTCATGCGTATTGTCAGCATCCATTGTAACGATCAAATCTTCCGCTGAGGCATGTTCCATTGCCAACCTTAAGCCCGTTCGAAAGGCAGAGGCTAAGCCACCGTTGCTTTTATGCTCCGCCACCATGATTGGATATTTTTCCGAAAGGTTATAGAGAATTCCGCTTGTTCCATCAGTACTGCCGTCATTGACTGCTATAATCTGGTATGGCATGTGAGTGTGCAAGGCTTCATGGAGAGATGAAATTAGCCTTTCAAGGTTTTGTTCCTCATTGTGACAAGGAAGCATTACAAGACATTTCATCTTCTCTTCTCCAAATACGTATTGTTCTCTAATGTTTAGGGTTTCTCTATTATCAGGTAATTGGCTTTTAAGTCTTTGCAGTTTCAGTTCGTGGACTGTGCATGTATCTAAAGAGAGAGTTTTGAATCAACGATTCTTAGCAACGATGTAGATTTATCATAGCGTGCGCATCGATATTTCAACGCACACCATTCAACACTGCATTATCATTCTATTAAAAACAAGACGGAAGATAACTCTAGAAGACAATTTCGGACGCGTATATATGTGCAGAGTTTCACTTCTGCGCTCATGTGCGTCGTCTTATGTAATTTCTTAAACTTTTGAAAACCTTGGATGGAGTTGCCAGAACCACTGCTAGCACGAAAACTGTGACAGCTGATATTTTCCATCCCAAGTCAGCGTAGGCTTGTCCAGTGAAGGATATTATGACATCGAAATTGCCTGTCTTGTTGATGAAAAAGCCGTTCGCGACGGAATATGCAACAACCGGAGGCACTTCAAGGTTGCCAAAGTAAGCCTTCCACGAGGGATGATAGGTGTCGGTAAATACAAGTAAAAAAGGTTCATCACTGCTAACTTGGACATTGTATTTACCTGGATTGATCCGTTCGTGCGTGATGATGGGTATTGCGCTGGGTTGAAGAAGGCTATCGAGTGGAAGAGGTTCCTCCCCTTTTTTCAGAGAATATAGGATGAGTTCGTCGAAGTACAAATCGCCTACCCAGCTCATGTTAAGCGATTCTTCACCAGCGTTCAGTTCAATAGGTCCTATCTCGTACCATTTATAATATGTAGCGTTTGGGTTGCCAGTTTGGATTGTTCTCGAGACATTTCCAAATTCAAATCTTATGTTGCCAAGATTGGGACCGGTTGCAAGGCGAAGACCAAGCATATATGACGCCGTTTTGGGAACATAGATTTCTTTTGAGAGATAAGTAGAGTATACCTCAACCTCCCATACGCTAACCGAATCTTGTTCCGGAGCACTCGTGAAGTAAAGGCGAACTTTATTTGTGGTTATGGGCTGACTGAATATGTGGTTACGGTTCAGAGCAGCATTACCTTCTACGATTGTTTGGTTGATCCATTTTTCGCCGTCCCATATCTGAACTTGATAATCTTCTGCGTAGGCTGACTCGAAGAAAATGCGCAGTTCCCATATATCTTTAGGCTGTTCCCACTCGATTTGAAACCACTGTGGCATTCTGCCAAATTCTGAAGCCCATCTGGTCATTTCGATTGCGCTATCTCCATCGATTGCATTGCTTGCTTCAAATCCTGAACCTTGAATCGAACTTGCCGAGGCACTACCTTCTAATGCGACATTTTCATATCTGCCTGAGGATTGAATAACAAAGCCATTACTTGCATTGAACGAGGACTGATGGATGTTCCAGCCTTTTAGATGAAGGGCCGGAATCTCCCCAAAAAAGTCTTCTGCTTCACTGACTAGTATCGTCCGAAAATGAAAGGCTTGAAGTAGGTTAGATGCTTCATCCATCTTTTGTTGCATCAAGAATGGAGGAACGATCGCTACTGCATCTACATCGTTATATCCAGGCGAGTGGTTGATTAAAGTCAGTGTATGTTTTCCCTTGTCAAGATGTATTGATCCAACACTCAACCAATCGAATTTTGAGACGGGAAAACTGGCATCAGAAAGTACACTGCCTATTGTTGTATTGTCAACAACTAGTTGAAGTGTGCCCCTTCCAATACCAGAACATACTCTAACCCAAACTTCGTGTTCGCCTTCTTCTTTTGCTTCGAAAGGCATTGTTATGCTGTTGTTTCCCCCAGTAGTGAGAGTACCTCTTGTAAGTTTCCCATAGTCAATCCCTGCTAAACCCACAATCCAGTGTTTCTCTGGATTTGAGGATGGGTAGCCATACTCCTCAAGGGGGGTTACGTAGTCCTCTTCCAATAATAACATCGCCATGTCCGTTATGTCACTATCTGAGATTATTAGATAATCTGCATTCTGCAGGAGATTAGTCATGGAACCAATGTTCTGGTCTAAATATATCAACCCGCACCCTGCAAAATCTAGGTTGGGAACTTTTGAGAGTGAATTAAGGGTTGCTCTTCCACCTAATATTGCAGCGTATCTAGAAACCGCAAAAATGTGTGGAGTCCAGAATTCATTTTCTAGGACAACTGATCCAGAGTAGTTTAGGACACGCTTGGAGCCATATTGTTTGTAGAATATCTCAGCCCATTCGGTTGGTGCATTGCTTGACAATACTACATACCTCACGTCAAAGAGTCCTAATATTCGCAGAAGATCATCTATCTTCCTTTGGTATGCAGAGGAGTACACAAATTCAATGAAGCTCCGAGCTAATGGCTCCCATCCTCCATTTTGTACTACTACTTTATCATGCAGGTAGTAACCTTCACTAGAAATCTCTCGATATCCAGATCCAAGAGGACCCGGTATTATAAAATTACTACCTAGACCCCAAGAACCAACTGTTACTACTCTAAAGTTACCTGGGACAGAGCCGATCCATTGAGAGGAAACTACGTCTTGTTCTGGAAGACTATAAGTCAAAGGAGAACCGAGAAATTGTAGGCCAGACAAACTAGCATTTAGAAGAACTATTCCTATCATGAGGCTGGTCAAAAGGATCTTTGTCTTATCTATTATGTGAGAAGGTAACTCGTGTTTAGCCTTGCGAAGGATGTTTCTGAGGGTTTCTTCCGATTTGGCAACAAGTAGACCCGTGAGAAATGCGCCAGCAAACCATGTCACCATGAACCATCTCGATGTCGCCCGAAAAACGTGCATATACGGGACATTAACAAAAAGCCACTCAAAGACTTCGGGGAAGGGGGGAAGGGTACCTTTAGCGATAAAAGCTGCAATGAAAGCTGATAGAGAAAAGAAGACTGTGCGCCTATCCCTGTATAAGGCGATGGTTGTCAAGGAAATAGGAAAGAACAGAAACAGCATGTGAAATCCTATCTGATTAATAAAAATGTCTAGTATGCCACTCGTTTCCTCTATAGTGTATTGATAGCTTAGAGATAGGTATGCAGGTTTAATATCTAAAATAATCGGCATCAAGAAAAACGAAGACAGAGATATACCGATCGGTATGCTGATTCCCCATACCTTGAAAAAACGCTTCAGCGTGTCTCTTCTTCCTTTGGTTCGACGATTTGGGACTATAATGTATATTAGAAAATATAGTAGCATAAACCAGCCATAGATGTAAACACACTCTAGATGAACACCCGTTATGAAGATAGAAAACATCAAGCCAAGAGAAAAACAATCTTTAACGCGACCGCGCGCACATGCTTTATCAAGGAGAAGAAACAGCAACGGGGCTAGAGCATAGCCAAATAGGAGAGCGATATGCCCCTCCGAAAATTCAGCAAAGACAAATTGGTTTAGAAGGTACACGACAGCGGCGATAAGAGCAGCATTATGTCGTTTGGTATGATGAAAAACGTAACTATACATGGAAAACTCTGCAGTGCAAAACGCAACCAGTGTGAAGAGCTTGATAGCTATTGAGGGGTCACCTACTAAGCTATGAACAAATATAAGAAGAAGGTCAAATAAGCTAGATGACTGAGGGAAACCCAAACCAAACAGACGCCACGCATAGAGCCACCTAAAATCCCTAGCTTGAAATGCTGTCTGCGCGATCCAAGAGAGTGAGTCAGTTCCAGCTGGTAGAGCTGAATGAAAAAGCAGTCTAGACAGAAGGATCTCCGCTAGAAGGATCATAATACTCACATCGACAACGCTTCTTCCGCGCGCGCGCGCAAAGCTATGTATATGGAACTGTATCTTTTCCCGAATACTCTGTTGAATCATATGACGCTCTCCGATATTCCCTGTTCTGCGCGAGCGAAGATGATGACTTCACCAAAATTGACGCCTAGATGAAGCCCAGTGCACGGCCGATGAGAAAAATCCTTAAGAATTTTGAAGTTCGTTTTTTCTAATAGTTGAACTAACTGGTGAGAAGCTAGGAACGATATAACCACTCCCTCATGCAGGTTTATCCTATGGAACGACAGATTTAGTCGACTCATAAAAAGGGAGAACCAAAACAGTAACCACCCAATAATCCTGCTCAAGATACACTGTTCCAACACGAAAAGATCTCCTCCCTTATCACATACTCTGTAAGTTTCTTCTAAAACTTTAGTCATATATCCCTGTGAAAGATTCGGTGTTTCAGCTACCAGATGATGTAATAAGTTTCGCATAAACACTGTCTTGAAAAACTTTGATCGAAAAGGTAGCTTCTCTGCGTCTCCAACTAAAAGACTAATTGTTGGAAACCTTTTATGCGCTTCATGTATGAATGTCTTGCAAATATCGATGCCAACTAAAACGTTTTGCGAACTTGAAATCTCGTGAAGAAAAGCACCTATTCCGGATCCAATTTCAAGTGTTTTCGAATTTGGCTTGTAATATCTTGCGACGATGTCAAGAAAAGGATATTGGTGATAAAGTTTCTTGTAGAAGCTTTTTCTCTTTGCGAAATGTTGGATAGTGGCCTGCTTCAATGTCGAAGTCATTGTGATTTTCACTCAAAGCGTTCTTTATCCCCAAACAGCATAAATAAACTGTTGTCGTACGGAGAAATCTTTCTCGCATAGCCCGCTTCGTATGTTTTGCTCGGATACACAACCATCTCAAACATGAACTCATTTAGGTAGCCTATTCTAACTGCTGGTGAAAAATACCATTCTGATGAGAACGACTCCTGTTCAGGGTCTTCGTAAGCCCACCTGTAATTAGGTGAATCCTCAAACTCGGACCTGAACCATTTCACGAAGTTCGTGTCCAAAACGTTCGTGCAATTGCCGGATTCTATTTCAAATTGAATCTGAGCCAGGTCTTCTTCGATCACTTCCAGAGGGATAAACGGCCAAGTTAGATCTATGAGATAAATTGCTAGCCCGAATTGATCCCATCCATTTATGAAAGCTGCGAACAGTCTTCGGAAGTAAGGTCTCCAATCTTTCACTATCATAAGGCCATCTTGTGGTGAGAGGTTATAGACGATCCTCCGGTTCAGAATTGAATTTGTGATGTCCCTTTGAAAGAACGGAAATGCAACAATGTTTATCTTGTCTCTTCCCTCACCTGGAACTAAAGTGTTATATCTACTAGGATAGTAAGGCATGTAGTAGGCACCGGCTGACTTGAATTGGTCACCGAAAACTTCGTGATTAACAAAGGTAATAGCTCCTTTGACGCTGGGGTACCACAACGAAATGTAGCTTAGTGTATATGCATCAATGTAATATGATTGAACCATCGATGGATAATCTCCAAACGCCTTCTTAAACGCCTCCATGGACTCGTCCACATAGTACAATCGTTTTTCTGGCTCTAATTCGTTGAAGAAAATATTACCAAAGGAAAGTTCAATCTTATCTCCATAAGATGCATAACTCTTTATTAAAGAAAAAATGGTCTGTTCCATGTTAAGTTTTGAAACGTACCAGGTCATCCTCAAGCCTCTAGAATGAACAGCGTCGGCAAACGACCGGATTATGGTTTCATTTGCAAAGCTAACGACTGAAGCTTGGATGACACTATATTTTTGGCCTCCCTCGGCTTCGTCAGTAAGAGTCTGATTAATGTCACTCGAATCGACCCAGTTGTAGATGTAATAAGATTCATCGTAGTCCGAAATTTGAGGGAATATTACCCTATTAAAGTGTAGGGTAGCTAACATAGTCCCTCGCCAACCGTATCCGTAAAGTATCAGGATGTATCTGTCGCATTTATCCTTAAAGAACTCAACCAAAAATACATCGTGATGAGCATCTAGATTTTCGAAGGTATGCAGCGTTTCAGGGATTACTACTCCCTCCCTCGTTTCCAACCAAAAATGTGTGGCATTCTCCTTTGAAACAACTAGAGTTTCTTTTGTATCTTCATAATATTTGACGGCGGCCTGAGTTGAAGGCCCGCCAACGAGAACGACCAAGTTGCCTTGATGAATTGCTTCCAGTTTTGGAAGCCCCCTCGAGTCAATGTACTCGTCACCTACCTGATAATTATATTCGAATGCGCGTATGTGTAAGAAATCCTCAAAAGTTCTTGAGATTTCCTTGGCTGAGAGATAATCTGACAGCTCCATTCCTTCAGGATACAAGAAATATGGGGGCCCAGAAGAAGAGCTTAAGAGCTCTTTGAGCTCGCTCAAAGGTGTGTGCTCTATGGGTGTCGACCTTCTTTGAAAAGTTAGATACGCGAAAACCGTTGTTATAGCAATGGTAACCATAATGAACCCGACCAAAACATGGCGAAGTTTCAATTATTTCGCTCCTTGAGTTCTTTGTCCATTTAACCCGTTGAGAATCCGACCTAAAAAGTTTATATGAACATTCTGATATTTTTCAACTTTGGTTGCTGAAGTACTAGTAGCATGCATGCGCGCACGCTTCTCTGGAAATGCGCGCGCGTTACTGCCTACGCGTTTCATGTTTGAAAAAATTGATAACATAGATGTAACACTATGATAAAATCAATAACGTACCGTTTATGATACGTGGAAAAAGATGGAAACAAAAGATGTGTGCTCGCGTGTACGATTTCAAATAGTCAGAATATTTCTTGTGCCATTCAGGAACAGAGGGCTTGAAAATGCGCGCGCGCGTTTGTTGTCGCTCGTTAAGAAAATTTTCCGTTCTTACCTGTGGACTTCACTTCAAGGACACAAAATGTATGTGAATGCACGAGATAAGACAATTACTCCAACTCTGCTGAATTATGGAGTTTGGGAAATGCATGAAACCGAATTGTTCAAAAGAGCGGTCAGGAAAGGGATGATTGTTGTAGATTTAGGGGCCAATATTGGCTGGTATACGCTAATTGCGGCAAAACTCGTAGGCAAGAAAGGAAAAGTATACGCCTTTGAACCGGAGCCAGATAACTGTGCTTTACTTAGGAAAAACGTGCAATTAAATGGTTACAGCAATGTAATTATAGAACGAAAAGCTGTCCTCGACCGCTATGGATCTATTAGATTATTCTTAAACTCTGACAATCTCGGCGACCACAGAATATATGACTCTCATGACGGTAGGAAATCGATCACTGTAGAAGGTACGACTTTGGATGAGTATTTTAGAAATGAACATGACAACATTGATGTCATAAAGATTGACATTCAAGGTGCAGAGATGGCGGCTCTTTTAGGAATGGACAGAGTAATTAAAGCTAACGAAAACTTGAAGATGTTTATTGAATTTGGCCCTACAGCAATTTCGAGAAGTGGTTTTTCTCCTAGAGAATTTCTAAACAAACTTTTCGAATACGGTTTCAAAATTTATGTCATAGAAATACAAAAAGAATTTACAGAGCAAACGCATGTTGATGAAATTATGGAATCATGTGAAGGCAAAGAGTTTGTGGATTTGTTCTTATCGCGCCCACGCAAACCCGTTCAGCGAGGCTGATAGAAGACATACATATCCATTTCATAGTGTTCTTAAGCTAGCACGCGCGATTATCAGTCAAATTCGATGATGACCCCAAGATACTTGGCGATCGTCCAAAATCTGACATCAGACACATCGTAATCATAGTTAAACTTCATCAAAATAGTCGTTATGCCATTAGGAACAGTTCGCAACTCTTCGAGTAATCCGCCTTGGAGAACATACGCTGCATAGTACGTATCTTCGGCGTTGAGCCCCCATACAATGAATGAAAAGGTGTTGTTGAAATCCTTACAGACAGAGATAATAGCGTAACTTACAGAGCCATCGAATGATGGAGAAAACACACTGCCCAAGTAGGCGGGAGCATAGATTCCTGTCTGGGTGACAATGACGTCACAAAAATCATTGAAGTATTCAGCTGCCAGATTTGCTGTGGGTCCTCCCAAAATGATGATGCCGGATCCAGCAACTTTCTCCCCCCTCCATTCGTCCATAAAGTGAAGCCGACCATGAGGATCGAGATAATCAGAACGGTTCATACCGGTATTCTTCCAAATCTGTAATAGATGTGGTGCATTAGGAACACTACAGTTGTACATGTCAAATCCTAGAAAGCCGACCTTGATACTTTGTGCCATAAGAGTCACACTGTCAAGGTCAATCTCCGCCGCATCACGACCAATAAGAATCCACTGATATTTAGTCTCTGAGCTGACAGCTTCCTGTAGGTCCCAAGGATTGAAAACCATGTCAAGCTGAAATTCTAGCTCATTACTCAAGATTCCATCAACAATTCCATATACTACAACAAATCGTTTGGATGCATTGGGTAGTATGAAAGCATCCCACTCACCAATCACTAACGCGGTTCTTGGTTCAGGGCTAGCAGATTCGTGACCATCTATTGGTTGGTTCCAGTCGCTCCACCCGTAAAGACGGGTGTCTGTAACGTTAGGCCAGTAGGCGGCAAAGCCAGTATAATCTTCTTCTCCGGTGAGCTCCGACGTAACGTAAACAGTAACAACATCATAGTAACCAGTATTATTATGACCAAGCCAACCTAGGGATCGGTAAGGAGTTTCAAGTCCACGCTTCAACATAGCGTAGACCTGATCAGTGCGTCCTTGCTTCGATGTCAGGCTATGCGCCAGCTTGAAATTTACCCTGCGACTTAAACTCAGTTGAAGCGGCCCTACACGATCGGTAGGCTCGAGGAACTTGACGTCCATTAGAATGGTCACATACTTTGACACCTTATTGTACACGATTGTCTGTTTAAGATCAATTATGTTGACATGGTTGTGGAAAATATGGATCAAGGCTTGGCCTACAAAACGTCTTGCCCCATCGTACACGATTTCTAAAGGTTCGGCGAGAATGTTTTGCGTTCGACCGGCCTCAGGAACTCTGTTCTCCAAATTGCTGTAGAGTGCGTGAGCAACGTCGGATTCTATTGTGTTAGTAGCATAATCAAGGTAAGAAAACTGTAGAAGCCAGCCTTCCAGGGGATAATATTCACCTTTCTCGTCTGGGCAGGCAAACGCTTCGTGCCCGTCATAACTTAGGCCTTTACCCATCAGTATTCCATCTTCATAATAGGATCCATTTTGAGGAGTGACTAATTCCCCATACCTTGAAAAGCCAATTTCCAGATCTTTAGTTTTGTAAGGATAATTGTGGTAGCTGTCTGTGCTCAAAACTCCCTTAATAGGATGCAGGTAAAGCCTATCTAGGAGGGGTTGCCGTGGCATCATTAAGGGTGTTACGATTATCAAGAGAAGAACTAAGATCAAAGTCGCTGAGTATTTGATGCTGGTTCCCCATCTTCCATGGCTCAGATTCCTAGCCACTTCTTGTACATACATAAGTGTCTTCACATGGAATATGTCACTCATCCTAGTGGCCACGAACATGATGGCTATCGCCAAAAAAGTAAGTAAGACACTGTTCAGTTGATTAAAACTTTGAAACACGTTGAAATATACCAATAATTTGAACCACACGACAAAATGAAAAACATAAAAAAACAATGCATGTTTGCCAACAAAACTAAAGAAATCCAAAAATCTAGAGTTTTCAAACCAAATGACCAAAACAAACAAAGACACAACAACAAAAACATTGAAAACGACGAAGCTCAAGGACTTATCAACATAGGAGATGTTGTCGCCTAAAAGGACAAGAAAAAACATAATAGGTGACAATAGAAGATCAAACAATAGCAATTGCTTAACTTTCTTCTCCAAAACTAGTTTGGAAAGGAACATGCCCGAGAGGAAAAATGGCAAGATAAACCAAAATGGGAAAAAACGATCAGGAAAGAGATCCTTAGCCCAAAAAGACGAGCTGAAAACCAGAAACATAAGGGGCAAGAATGAAAACTCCACTTTGTAAAAGACCAGCAGCAGCACTAAGGAGGCTAAAGCATAAACGCCAATTGCCCCTAAAATCTCATTTAGTTTCAAGAAAGTATCGAAATTGAAACACCACAGACTCAAAAAAAAGCTTAAAACAAGATAAAAACCATACCGTTTTAAGCCGTTAAGAAGAATTTTTGTTTTGGGGTATCCCTCCTGAAGTCTCTTGTTAACCATAAGCCACAAACTAGCGCCACTCACCAACATGAAGATGGACAACCAATTGAAAGAATTCAGGAAAATGTAGAAGAAATCTCCGTACATTTTAAAGTCCATACTGAAAAAATCGAAGGTTTGAAACGTAATCATCCACAGAACCGCAATGCCTCTAAGTATGTCCACACTTTTGACTCTTTTCAACTGGTTCTACCACGTTTCTATAATCGCTATGAGACTGTTTTGCTCTCATTTATTAACCCAAGATTCTTTTTAGAATTTTGGTGCATGCGCATTTTAAGGATGCTTAGGAAGTTACTATCAGTACTCCTACAATCATGTCGCCAGTCATCTGGTGGCGGCTAAACTCAACGGATAAGACTTCTATACAATCTCTCTGTTTGTTTTGCGGTTTTCTTCCAGCTGAATTCTCGTGCCACATAGTCTCTATTTCTTTTGCCAACCTTTACAGACAGCTGTGCGTTCTCAATAAAATAAATGATAGCGTTGGCCAATTCATTAGGTTTCTTTGGATCTATTAATCTTCCATGGACATCATCTCTCATAACTTCTGGAATCCCTCCCACATTGAAGGCAACAATCGGTTTCCCGGCCGCCATCGCCTCTAGAATTGTCAAACCGAACCCTTCCAGTAATGAGGGTAGAACAAATACGTCGCAAGCATGATACAATTTCTTTAAAGTTTCGTAATCTACGAAACTGGTGAAAGCGACTCGTTCACCTATTCCGAGGGCAGTGGCCAAACTTCTGAAAGGCTCTACTCTTCCCGAACCTGCTATCACCAAGGTCGATTTTGTGCTCTTCGAGACGGTTTTAAACGCCTTTAGCAAGAACGGCAAACCTTTTCTCTTCTCCAATCTTCCAACAAACAGAACAATCGAACCATTTGAGCCATACTTATTTCTCATCTGCAGAATATCATTTTCACCCGGTTCATAATCTTGACATATTCCGTTGTAAATAACTTCAATCTTAGATTCAGGTATTCGATAGATGTTCACTATGCAACGTTTCACGAAATTACTTACAGTAATTACCTTATCAGCTCGAGTGATTACTCTTTTATCGAAATCTATCGTCTCCTTTTCCAACCATGCGGCAATACCAACCTCTCCTTCAGGATTCTGTAACATCTCGAAGCAAGAAGGATTTATCATCTGGAATGTAGAACGAGCTAAATGATGTATGGTAACAACTCTTGGTATCTTGACCAGGTTTTTCGTCAAACTCAGATCGCTCGTAACATTTCCGTGTAATAGATCGAAGCCTTCCAGTGTGTCTAGCTCTTTATAGAATCTTCTTAACTTCAACCAATAAGAAGGGATTTTTAGAAGTGGCCTATCTATGATTGGAATTCTGTGCACAATCAGATCGTTCTCTACCTTTCTGGTGAAGAAGTGTTCGGTAGTCGGTGATATTACATGGACCTCATGGCCTAGTTTCGCAAGTTCTCTGGACATAAATTTCGCATAGACTCCAGCTCCTCCCGTAATCGAAGGTGGATATTCAAAGGATGCGAAGCATGTCTTCATGGAGGTCATCCTAGATTATTTTTCTAAGGGTATGCATAGATGAATAGTCGCAAAGCCACATTCAGTCTATCCCATCACTGTTTTTGGAGCTATTCGTTCTTGATAGAAGGTATGTCCAGTTTGTAATATATTTTAGCACGTGCGTAGTGCGCGTTCGAAACTCATAGCATATGTTCATGGCGACCTCCCACGCGTGTCTAGTTTGTGCGTTTCCTCCTATTCACTTTGTCAATGTTGGTTTCTCCTAAGCACTACATGAATGTCCAGCCCATTGTTATAGGTTATCAATCTCACTTGACTCAATCTCGATCTTTTCAGGAGCTTTGCCACGCTTTTAAAGGAGTAAGATTTGAACCTCACGTTCTTTTTGAATAGAAGAAGTACGGGAAATCGCGCCCACCGATATAAGAGGAGCATGAACCCCCTAAATGAATCGTGCCGGGGAATCTGAACCAACATTATGGGAGCTATTTTCGAAAATTGCCTCAAAGTCTGTGTGCCATTCCCTGAATATTCAAGCACTCTATACGCAACAATCATATCAAAACTATCGTGCTTGAAAGGTAAATGTTCCATATCTGCCTGGATAAACTCCGCTTTGATTCCTCTACGCTTTGTAAACTTGAGCATGCGGCGAGAGATGTCAGTGGACACTGTCCAAGCTTTTCTATACAAGTTTTCAGTAAATATTCCAGGTCCGGACCCTATCTCGAGGACCGAGTGAGGATTATAGGCGCCAATGTTCTCATTAAGCAAATTCAGTAAAATGTTTGTATCCAAAGAGTCTCTTCTGGCGCGATAATAACGCTTTGCTATCTGAGACCAGTATTTAGACGACGATCTCCTCAAAGTCATCGAACCTTCCTATCCAAACACTGCTCCAAGCGGAGCTAAGAAAATCGAGTAAACTTTCAACTCCATTGCATTCAGGATCGTATTTTTTCTGGACCCACGTGTGCATGCCGAAAACTAGAAGCCCACTGCTTGTTATTATTTTCTTTTTCACGTATTCCGCCCACAGATTACCGTCGGTGTTTTTCTGGCCTTGAGACTTGAGCACATGATAATCCATCCTGGCCGACAGCGGAATCTCAAGGACACCATTTATGCTTAAAGGTTTAACTCTGTAGCAATTGCTCGAGTATCTAACGCCTAGTCTTTCTAAGACTTTAAACGTTTCAATATTTGCCTTCAGTCCAGGGCAACGCCAACTTCGCATTTCTACTCCAAGCTTTTTGTGCATGAGACGTTTAACCATACTAACAACCGTCTTCTGCGAGTCACAGGAAAGCATAGACATATTTTCATGGTAGTAACCATGCCCGCCTATTCCATGCCCTCTTCGAGCTACCTCTTCAAAAGCTTCGGAATACAGCTCCAAAACCTTCCCGCAAACGAAGAACTGGGCCTTGACAGAATACTTGTCCAAAATTGCTAAAAGCCTTGGAAGATATTGGAAATACTCCTCCTCAGGATTAGCTGATAATTCCTCTTGCCCACCACATTTCCCATCCCAAGTTTCTACATCAAAGGACAAAACAACAGTCTTCTTTATGCGCCCGCATCTTGGAATATTCAAAACCTTTCCACTGAATTTTGAAAGCAGCCAATAATCCCAGAACCTTAGAGTTCTCCGCTTAAAAAGGAAAAATGGGATTCTCAATACCGACCCTTCATTGTTATTCTCAAGTATTTTATGATAAAAAGGTTTTTAAGAAAACCTTCATGCAAGCACATCTGTCAGACTATGCGAAGCTACTATACAATTTTTGATAATTTTCAGCTATACTTTGCCAAGAATAACGTTGTGCGACGGCTGTTCTCGCATTGACTCCAATCTTCTTCATCTTTTGCTTGTCGGCAATTAGTCCGAGGATTGCTTTCGCTAGAATTAGGGGCTGAGCCGGAGGAATTAGAAAGCCGGTTCTTTCGTTTTCTATGATCTCTGCGGGTCCTCCAACATTTGAAGCAATGACGGGTTTGCCACACGCCATAGCCTCTAAAACCACCTTTCCAAATGGTTCTCCAAGTGTTGGAAAACAGAAAATGTCGCATTTCTGGTAGCATCTTACAATTCGCGTGTGAGGTACAAATCCCTCGAAAAGAACTCTTTCTTCAAGATTTAGAGCTTTTGTCAGAGCCATAAGTCTACTTTTCTCCGGTCCCTCACCAACAATTCTCAGCTTGACATCTCTCCGTTCCCTTGCAACCAGTGCCATAGATCTAATAAGATATTCTACGCCTTTTAGCTCGTACAAGTAACCAACGTAAAGAATTTCATAGCCATCTTTGCGAAACCTTTTCTCTGCAGGTTTGAAAATACCTGTGTCAACCCCTAAAGGTATGACGCTTATTTTTTCGTCATCCACTACCCCTTCGTACAGTTTCCTGACCTTTTGGCTGATCGTTATGACTGCATCAGATTCTTGAATGGTCTTCCGGTGAAGCTTGGACGTGAGTCCCATGATCGTTCTTTCGTCCAGAGGCCTCGTATAATAGTGAGCTGAGAGAGGGCCAATAACAAAGCGATGCTTCCTCGTCTTCCCTGTCAATGCAAGGAGGCTAAAGCTTTGATTATAAACTGCAGGGAACATATGATGTATTATGTTGACCTTCTTCTCCTTTAGAATTCTCGCGCATTTTAAGTAGCTGCGGGTTATGAACTCCGTGTGCCCTAGGTACTTTGTAACGAGGCTGCTCTTAGGCATAATTTTGAAGGATCCAACCTGGTGAAAGTTGACGTTTCTTAATGGTTTTCGAATCCTGACGAACTCTGAAATAGCATCGAAGGAGTAGCCAATCTTCCCCATGCTTTTCAACAACTGATAACAAGAGATCCCCTCGCTGGAAAGCAAATGGTCGGAGAGAACATATGCCGCAGAAGAGACTAACACGCGCACGATTTTTGCAACCTGAACGGGTTTTCACGCTTAATACTAGTGATACACACAGCCAATATGTAGTTTCCCTAATTAAATTTAATCATATATAGTGCGACGTAAGACATAATACACTTTTCGCGTTGTATATCATGGTTGTAGAATTGCGAAGTACAATAGGACACTTGATCAGCAAAACAAACTCTACAACTCTAGTGCTTTTTGTATGCATCTCAATCATCTTATCTTCCTCCGCGCTGATGGCGGTTACAAACGTGATTTTGGTCTATAGGAACGATAGAGCAACTTCAAGTCCTGAACCACCTCCAGAAGAGACCCCAAGTCCAGACCCGAGTTCTGAACCGGCTCTTGGTTGGATCGTGGGCATCGTCACTGAAACTTCAACACCCCGCACCCGGATTAAAGGAGCGACGGTCAAGATCGATGAAACCTATGCCACATCAGATGTTAGGGGATACTATAGAATCGAAGTTCCAGCTCCAGGAAGATACAATCTCACGGCTTCAGCCAACAGTTATTATAGCCAAACTGTTACCGACATCTTCGTCAACATCCAAGCCACAGTCGTAGTAAACTTCTACCTGACACTCGCGCCCTCAGAGTTCGAGCCAGTTGCAGGAAAGCACGATATAGCTGTGTCCAGCATCTCTTCCCTAGATGAAGCATACCAAGGACAGGTTATACTCATCGAAGTGTACCTGTTGAACCTTGGTGACTATGAAGAGATCTTTGGCTTGGCAGTTACCTACGATGAAGGTTCCGTTGGAATCAGAACTGTCTCTCTAGCCTCGAAAGACACGAAAATTGAGACGTTTAGCTGGAACACTTCAGACACCTCTCCTGCACCCTACACAATAACCGCGGAAGCCATCCTTGCTACAGATGAGACTCAAGCTAGTAATACTGCCAACACATCAATTGTTATCAGACCTAGTGTCGGTTGGATTGAAGGTTACGTCACTGACCGTGCAACATCTCTTCCGATTGTGGGCGCTACCGTTTCTGCTGATACTCATATAGCTGCAACCGACTTGTTTGGTTATTATAATATTGAGGTCCCTTCGCTAGGTGCCTATTATGTCATAGTCACAGCAGACGGATACTACAACGAGACCAAGTCGGGGATTTTCGTTGACATCCTAGCCACAGTCAACGTGACCTTCGCCTTAATGCCTATCCCCAAACCGCCCGTGAAGATACACGACGTAGCTATCACTAACCTTTCTGCCCCACCCAAGGTGTATTTAGGAAACATCGTGACCATCAACGTAGGCGTCAAGAATCTGGGAGACTATGAAGAAACCTTTGACATCGAAGTTGCACACGGCACAACCTCCATTGACACGAGAACACTGACGCTAACCTCAAAAGATTCCATCACCCTCTCATTCAACTGGAATACATCAAACATTGCCCCAGACGAATACTGCCTGACCGCAGAAGCAATACTTGAGACTGATGAAAACCCAACTAACAACCAGACTGCCATAAAAATCTCCATCGATTTGGAACAACCAGAAGCCACGTTCACATGGATAGGTCAACATGTCAATCTGACCCTTGCTGAGTGGGCGTACAACCTTTCCTTTCAGAACGTAGTGGTGCGATATGACCCAGACCAGAACAGAAGCATGCAGAACTTAGCTCGATACGACATCAGATTTTGGAGATGGGTTCCCTACTATCTTTTCGAAAACGCGGAAACTGAAAAAGACTTCGCCGACATTCTCCAAGGCGAGATTTCTGCCAGCCCGTCCAAAAGAATATACATTGACGACGTTGACGCGCTCTACATGCTGTACGGCGCTTCGGCACTGTCAAATCTCCTAAAAGCCATAGACAACGTCCAACATAACAACATCATATTGTGCTTCTACATGTCGAGCCAGACACCATACCAAGGACTCTACCAGTTCATCGATCAATATGACTGGAGCAACTTTCACGTAGACATCTACTCTCCACCCAATGTAGACTTTTCAGCTCTAATACCCTTGCTAAATGCCCGAACTCTAGGCACCTATCTTTGGCTCTGGTCATACGGAGGCCTCGGCTACACCTGGAAAAATGTGAGCCTAAACGACATAATCTGCAGATACGGCGACGCAATCAATCATGAAATACAACGCTTCGCTGTTTGGACGGGATATGAGCCAGAAACGCATGAGGTGGGTATGGAGACGGCGAGTCTGTACACACATTCATACTGGTGGAACAAAATAGCAAAATACAACAGAAACTTCCTGGAAGGCGAGCCAATTCCTCGCGACCGAGGTGTCATTCTCTGGTTTGATGATGGACTATTGAACACTTATGAAGCTGCAAGGCCGATCCTAAGACACTATGGCTACACCGGTGTCGTCTCAGCGATAACCTGGATGGCCAGAAACTATGAAAGTGAACGTTACGTTTGGGATGATGACCAATGGAAAGACAAGCCAATCATGATTCTGCAGGAACTGTTTACCATGCAAAACGAGGGATGGGAAATAGTAAGCCACAGCCAAAGCCACCCTCACTTAAGCAGTCTACAAGAATACTTTGCAAGCTGGGAGATCGAAGGAAGCAAGGAATGGATTGACAACCACTTCGGACCCATTAAGAATCCATGCTTCGTCTATCCCTACGGCGAGGTGCATTGGGACTCAATTGTCGATGAACAATACGTATATCAAAGACTTGGGGAGGAAGGCCAAGAACCAAGAATGATCTGGAATCCAAACGACGAATACTACCGCACTCACATTCCCATAGTTGGCACAAGTCTCTCCACAGAAATGATTGACTACTGGCTGAATGAGACAAATCAAAAAGGGGGAATCGGGGTCTTCGCTCTCCACGGAATATATGAGAACCCTGAGCTTGGATCCCAGGAAAACTCGATGGAAAACCTCGAATACCTACTGAAAAAACTCAAAAATGAAGAAATGCCAGTGCTAACCCTAACGCAAGCTACAGAACTCTTTCAAATTAAATCGCAGGGCAGTCTATTCATTGAGGTCTCAGCTGTGCTGAACGACAAAATCGAAGATGTCACAGTTAAGCGCGAGATTATTAATTTCTGTGATCTTCAGAAACTTACAAGCCTTTATTCTAACATTATTCTATGTTTGCATGCACAGATTCTGATCTATTCACTACGTTTGCAAAACAAGCTCCTTAAAGTAGAAAGGGAAACGAAGAGAACAACTAAAACCATGTTAAAGCCGTGCGCGTAAAATCCACGCACCCACAGGAATATAGTTAAACAAACTCTTGGCAACTTCCTCAATCTTTAAAAGTCAAGTCGACCATAAAGCTAAGCATCTGTTTTTTGTGGAATCTGTCTAAGTGATACTTCCTGGGGCATTAGATCACGACTTAAAGGATCTCTGAAACTCTTTCTTAAAAGCTTCAGCAATCATGCGTGCATATCCGGAATTTTTAGTATAGTCTTTTCAGGAAATCTTACAACAATTCCCCAAATTTAACTAAGAGATCTTAGAAAAGCTTTCACGCGTACCCACATGACTATAAAGTCTTCAGGAAACGTAAATAGTCAACCGACATTTCGCAGACCGACGATGTTGTAATAGCTGAAAACGGTGGGGAAATAGATTTATTACTTAATTGTGTATAGCGATAGTCTAAAAGAAGGCTCTAGCATGGGTTTAAGGTCGAGATTGGAAATTGAATATAAAGGTATGTTCTTTTTCGCCGTTTTCTACTTGGTAGCTGGCGTTGTGAACTTCATAGTCCTAGGAATGTATGGGTTAGGCCTCTTTCACGTGGCGTTGGTAGCGGTTTTAAGCTTGATTGCTGCCTTTGGACTGTATCGGCTGCAAAGCTGGTCTTTATGGCTTGTTGTCGGCTTGTTCTTTATCGCCACAACTCATATTGCCCTCATGCTTAACGTCTTCTTGACAAACTACGCAGCAACCCCTGACATAAGCAGCCTATTTGCTATTACTGCATGGACAGTGTACTTCATCCTCACTTGTGTGGCAACAATATATGTTGCCGCAAAAAGAAAGAACCTAAAATAGAAAGCTCTCAATCTTCTAAAGCTTTGAACAGAAAAACGTTAACTTCTTCTCGAGCCTCAATAAATTGTTGAGTCTCCTTTAATTCCACATAGCCATTAGCCTTTGCCAACGTGGTGATGGCGCCTGACTGCCCTGTTGGAACGGGAGAAGCCAGCCATCGACCTTCATTGTCACGAGAAAGAGTAACAGTGACGAAAGTTCGCCGTCCCCGTGCTGAAAACAACTTTGCTGTAACAATCGCCTTCACGGTGGCAAACGGTTTTTCCTCCTTTCCAGCCATCCTGAAAAGTATAGGGCGAACAAGCAGATGGAACATTAGAAGCGAAGAAGTAGGATTACCTGGAAGTGAAAAAACTGGTTTACTATCTATGATTGCGACTGCAACGGGCTTTCCAGGTTTGACAGCCACACCGTGAACCACCAACCCAGGCTTCCCAAGTTTGTCTATAATTTGTGGAACAACATCTTTTGGTCCAACAGAAACTCCGCCCGAAGTTATAACAGCGTCTGCAACGTCTATTACTTTTCTCAGCGTCTCCTTCAATAGTTCTTCGTCATCGTCTTGAACGATTCCAAAGCCAATTGGTTCTCCACCGCTTTCTAAAACCGCTGCAGCTAACGTGGTGGTGTTTATGTCGTAGATTTTTCCCGGAGGCAAAGGCTTACCAGGCTCTACAATTTCCGCTCCTGTTGAGACAATTGCAACTCTAGGCTGCTTAAACACTTTCACCTGCATGACCCCTAATGCAGCTAACACTCCTAACTCGCGAGAAGACACGCTAGTTCCACGCTTTAACACGGTTTCATCTTTGTGGATGTCCGAGCCCGACGGCATTATGTTTTCACCCCTCGCTACAGGCTTGTAAACTAGAATTTTTCCATCTTTCTGTGTAGTATTCTCCACCATGGCGACCGCATCTGTATTAGTAGGCAACGGCGCACCAGTCACAATCTCTACTGTGCTGCCTCTTTCCACAGTCAAACTTGACATTTCACCCACATTCACATGTCCCATCAACCTTAACGCCGCCGGACTGTCCTCTTCTGCGCCAAACGTGTCTTCAGCTCTAACTGCGTAACCGTCCACAGTTGAGCGATGAAATGGTGGAACGTTAATAGGAGAAGCCACATCTTCAGCTAATACACGTCCAACAGCTTTCAGCAAAGGAATCTTTTCAGTTCGAAGAGGTTTTGGAGAAAACGCTTCTTCAATTCTCTTTTTCGCTTCGTCTAAACTAAGCAGTTTTTTAAACATTTTCTCTTTTTTCTCCCGTCACATTGTCAAAAAGATGAACAATGATTACCTCGTTTTTTCTCAAGCCTTCTCTATCTTCAGGGATGATTACGTAGCCGTTTGCTTTCGTCATTGTTGTGATGATGCCAGAACCTTTAACGCGAATCGGCCCAGCTAAAAACTCTCCGTCCTTTTCCACAACTTTCACTCTAAGGAAGACACGCCGCCCCAAAACTCCTGCAACTCTCCGCGTTAATTTAGCCTTCAACTTCACCCTCGCGCCATTCCTCGTTCCCAGTAGTTTTTGAATAAGCGCACGAGCGAAAACTTCAAACCCTATTACTGCAGCCACAGGATTTCCAGACAAAATTATCACTGGTTTTCTGTGCACAACAGCAAGCGCGGTCGGCATGCTTGGACGCATAGCTATCCCGTGAACGACAACGCCATGACGCTTCATCTGTTCAATTATTTTAGGCACCAAATCATGGACACCAACACTTGTTCCACCAGTTGTAATCACCATGTCTGCCTTTGCTAAGCCCTCGCTAATCTTCTCTCTGATCTCATTTTCATCGTCCTTTGCGATGCCGAGACTAAAAGCCTCGACCCCGAGTTCAGCACACATACCTGACAATATTATGCTGTTAACTTCAACAATTTGATTCGGCTCCAACTTGTCTCCTAGCGCGACTAGTTCGTTGCCTGTTGCCAAAATTGCAGCTTTCGGCTTTCTCACAACTTCAATCTTCTCCATCCCTAGCGCAACCAACAAGCCTAAATGATATGGAGTCAGTTTTACTCCTGCCGCTATCACAACTTCACCCTTCTCTACATCTTCGCCTTTCTTGGAAACATTGGCGCCAGGCGTTAAAGAAACGAGAACTCCGATTCCACCATCCATCTTTTTTGTATGTTCCAGCATCACGACCGCATATGCACCTTTTGGAAGGATGTTCCCTGTCCAGATTTCCTTTGCCTCTCCGTCTTCTACAACTTCCTTCTCGACAAGGCGGAGAGTCTTTGGTTGAAATTGTGAGGCTGCAACAGTGTCTTTTGCTTTTAGGGCGTATCCATCTACTGCTGAACGGTTAAAAGGAGGCAAGTTTATTTGTGCAATGATTTCTTTGGCTGTGACTCGCCCCAGCGCTTTTTCTACTGGAATGAAAACTGTGTTTAATCGTTTTGGTTGAAGTGTTTCGAAGAATTTTTCCAAGGCTTCATTGACGGGTGTAAGCTCTTGGAATCCCTTAAGTCGTACCAACTAAGCGCACCACTTCATTGCAAGAGAGCATTGCAGAAAAACTTATCGTAGAACACTGGCGCTTTTCAACTTTTGGAAGAATATGTAACGCATTTTTTTGGCGTCTTCGCCAGGAAGTGAAGTTTCACTAACAATCACTGGTTTCAAGCCAAGATTAACTATAACCCCTGCTAATAACTCGAATTTCGGGCCGTAGCCGGGAGTGCCTAAATGGTGATGCCGTCTTTCTCCACGGAAAGTGTATTCGATTAGCGAGAAGTGGCAGTGAAGGTTTTTGGCAGCTGTGGTTCCAAGGCGATTTTCTATTTTTTCTACAACCTGTTCGAAGTCATTAGCAGCTCTGAGGTTGCCTCTTCCTCTCGCGTGGATATGTGCCCAGTCGATGACTGGCTGAGTTTGTTCTACATTTTCGCATATGGTTAAGATTTCCTCTAGGCTTCCAAGTTGGGCAAGTTTGCCTGAGGTTTCGGGTCCAAGGTTAACTTTTATGTTCATTGACTGCATGGTTTCTGCGATTTCTTTGAGTGTCTTTATGCAGTTTTGCAAATCTTTTTTGTGGGATTGTTTTTGGCTGTAGTAACCTGGGTGAAACACCATTGTGTGGGCTTTCATCCATTGGGCAGCGGTGGCGCAGGCGATTAGGCGTTTTTTGCTCGCTTCAAGTGTTCCTTTGTCGCTGAGGAGATTTATGTAGTAGGAGCCATGCATTGTCAGCCAAACATCGTGTTTTTCAGCGTTTTTTCCCAACTTTTCTGCTTCTTCTTGCTTTATTTGGGGTTTTTGTCCCCATCGCACCGCCCCGTATTCGAGCGTGTCGAGTCCTTGTTCTTTCAGAAGACCGGGCAATTCACTAGTTGATGCTTTTAATTCTTTAAACCAGAAGGGAATTCCTGCAGGGCCAAATCTTGGTCTGTCAGGCATGGTTGTTTACCGTCTGTAACGGCGGTTCTTGATGTATTGGCTGTAACTGAGCGTTGCAATAGCTATGATCCAAGCGGCGGCGTTTTGAATTATGAGGTATTTTTCGGTTGGGTTGAGAGAGACGAGGCCGCTTGTTATGGCGGATGCTGCTGCCTCAAGCGTGTTACGGAATGTAGGTGCGGCGGCGATTAGTGCGTTGTGTATTGCTGTTGCTACGGCGCCTATTGGTGGGATAGTGTTTGCAATAGTTTCAGAGGCTTTTATTGTCGTAGTGACGAAGCTGAGGAAGACTGTGTTCCAATGGTAAAAGTCGGCGGTGGCGGTGGGGATGATTTTTGGGTAGGCTGCGATGGTGACGAGGGTAATTATAATGATAAAGGTAAGTGTAATTGTTGTAGCGCTTTTTATGATGGCCTTTGCTAGGGTTATTCGTTGTTTAATGTAGGCTATGGCAGGAGTTTTTAGAATTTTGGTTTTGATTTTTCGTGTGGCTCTTCGAATTTTTTTGTGGAATTGCCGTAGGGGTTTTAGGCGGGTGGATTTTTGTGTTTGCGGTTTTTTTGGTATTTGGGTCTTTTTGGGGATGTTGGCAGTGTGGGTTGCGAGATGAGTGAAGCTTGTGGTGAGGGTGACTATGACTGCTGCGGGGATTATGTGGTATAGTAGGCTTATGGTGACATTGAGGAGGGATAGGGTGGTCGCTGTTGGGTCTTTCGCTGCTGTGGGGATGGCGAAGGTGATGATGATGAATTCTACTATGATTGTGAGGATGATGAAAAGGAGTATGGCTAGGAGGTTTTTGGGTGTAGTCCAGCGGAATATGAGACGTTTTCGTTGTTGGATGGCCATTTGTTTTTTCACTTGTTGCGGTTTTGTTTGTAGTAGGGGCTGGGGTTAAATATCAACTTTACCATGCGCGCACTGTTCGAAGACTAGCTGTCTATAGAAGCTGATGGTTCATATTCGAAACCTCCTGAACGAAGATAAGCATATGCTAGACTAAAAATCATGAAGGCTAGAAAAGTGACAGAAGCAAAATATGGTTACTTTTTATCGTTAGTTGCGAGGTTAATCAATGTGTTCCTTAGTTCTAGTCTAACTTGGCTGTTTGGCGAGAGTAGCTATGTTTTGCTCATTTTAGGCTTCTTGATTATAATAGGCGCCATTCTGATTGAGAAGCAAAGGTTTAGAATCGCAGGCAGTGTATTGGCACTATCTTTTTCTATTCCTTACATTGTTTACTGGTTCTTAATCACACAAGGAATATCCACGCCATCACTCTTTTAGTCCTCAATTACAATCGGTTCAATCTTAGGAATAATAGGCAGCCCTCTCGGTTTAACCAAGAAATAGCTAATCCTACTGCGCGCTCGACTGTAATGTTTAGAACCAAAGAACCCAAATTACTATTCCAACGAAAGCCAGTATCAGCATTACAATTATGAAAATGATTACTGCAAATATGCTAATCGCAAGTGCTTTCAACCATCCGCAGTCAAAGAAATGTTTCACCAAAGCCAGCCAAATTACCAGTTGAACGACCGCGCCCACTAAACCTGTAATAAAAACTCCAAGTAGTGCTCCAACCACCGTGCCGATTATAACTATCCAGACTGCGTCAGCGAGCTTTGCTTTCTCTTTTCCGACAAGCCCTCTTCCTGATAACCAGAGAACTGGTGAAATTACAATTGTGTTTATTACAACACCAATAACAAGCGCTGTCAAATCAGCTGCCAAGCCACAATTCCTCCAAACTGAACTATCAATCGAATGATTGTATTTATAATTTTTGCGCGCACATAAAATGGGGTATGCTGGGGATATTTCTCTCGAAGAGAGTTCCAGCCAGACTATCCATCCGAACCGTCAAAGAACTAGAAAATACAGTTTGTGCTTAATTTTAGGATGTAGAAAAAAGGAGAGTTGCTTAGTATTCTCCGCCTTCAGGCATTTCGCCTGCGCCTGGGCCTGGGCCTTCTTTTGGTTTTGTCGCAGCTATTACGTCGTCTATGCGTAGTATCATAGACGTGGCTTCTGTAGCAGATTTTATCGCCTGTTCTTTCACAGCCACAGGTTCTATTACGCCGCTAAGCTCCATGTTGATGATTTTGCCCGTGAAAACGTTTACTCCCATAAGATGCCCTTTCCGTTTTTCGTGGGCAGCTCTCAAACCTACGAGAATGTCGATTGATTCCAACCCTGCGTTTTCTGCTAGTGTTTTTGGCACAATTTCCACAGAGTCTGCGAAAGCTTCTATGGCTAGTTGTTCTCTTCCACCGACTTTTGTGGCGTATTCGCGGATTTCCTTTGCTATTTCTGCTTCGATTGCTCCGCCGCCGGGGACTATTTTGTTGTTTTCGATGACATCTGAGACCACTGAAAGGGCATCATTCATTGCACGTTCAGCTTCGTCAACCATGCGCTCCAAGCCTGCACGGATCAGGATTGCTACTGAGTGGGGTGTTTTGCATTTCTCTACGAATATCATTTTGTCGTCGCCGACTTTGCGTTCTTCTGCGAGACCAGCAGTTCCCAAATCTTTCGACTTGAGGTCTCCTAAGTTTGTGACGATTTTTCCGCCGGTTGCTCTGGCGAGTTTTTCCATGTCTGACTGCTTTACTCTTCTCGCGGAGAGGACGCCTTTCTTAGCCAAGAAGTGTTGCGCCATGTCGTCTATGCCTTTCTGACAGAACATTACATTCGCACCTGAGGCGACGATTTTCTTAACCATGTCTTGGAGCATGTGCGTTTCTTGGTCTAGAAATGCTTGCATTTGTGTTGGGTCTTTGATGCGTATTTCGGCGTTGAACTCGGTTTTTTCGACTTCAAGGGGGCAATCAAGTAGGGCAATTTTTGCCTTTTTTATGGTTTTCGGCATTCCTGCGTGGACTACTTCTTTGTCGATTATGATGCCTTTTACAAGTTGGCTGTCGAAGAGGCTTTTTCCTTCTTTTTTGGTGATTTGGATGTTGTCTATGTCAGCTATCCATCTTTCTCCGCGTTTTTCGGCAATCTGCATCACAGCGTCGATGGCAATGTCTGCTAATGTTTCCCTTGCACTGCCTACTGCTTTGCTTCCCATACTAGTTAACGCAACTTTTCTGAGTGTTGCGCGGTCTTTTATGTCTACTGGGATGCCTATTTTGTTGAGGAGTTCTACTGCTTTTTGCGAGGCTTTGCGGTAGCCGCTTACAATTATAAGTGGGTGGATGTTCTGCTCTAGGAGAGCTTCCGCATGTTTGAGGAGTTCGCCTGCTAGGACTACGGCTGTTGTTGTTCCGTCGCCAACCATGTCATCCTGGGTTTTAGCTACTTCTACCATCATTTTTGCCGCAGGGTGTTCAACATCTACTTCGTCGAGGATGGCTGCGCCGTCGTTTGTTATCGTTATGTCGCCTAGCGAATCAATGAGCATTTTGTCCATTCCGCGGGGTCCTAGTGTAGAGCGGAGTACTTCACCTATTATTCGTGCTGCCATTATGTTGTTTCTCTGAGCCTCTCGTCCACGTTTCCTGCCGGTTCCTTCTTTAAGAATTAGTATTGGTTGTCCGCCTTGAGTGGTCAAATAAGCCATTTCTCATGTCTCCATAATAGTAAGTTCTAGAGTAAGCAATTTCAACGAAAATATAAACTTTACTCCAAAGGATTCTGTAAAGTCTTCGGTTGACTAGACTCCCTGTAAAAAATCGGTTGATGACTTTTGCAGAGTGCATTATAGTTTGTTTTTTCTTATACCGATTAATAACAATAAATGTCCAAAATCCAATTACCAAAATGGAAATACCTAAAACAAACCATTTCTTAAGCGTAGGATTTTCAGAAGGACGAATCACCCATAACAAAATAATTAGAATGCAAAGAGGGAGAAGTACGGCGAAAGTCACATACATCCTTGACGAAGGAAACTTATATTTGCCCTGCATACTTCTTCATTATCTAATGCTTGTGTTTTGGATTAAAGTCTTCCACTTGTTCTTTCCTTTAACTTCGATTCCGCAAGCAATTGTCCTTAAGAGATAAAACCTGTAAAGTGATTGAACAAATATAGGATCAGAGAATCTAAAGATACACCACCCAAAATTCTGTTACAGAAGCACTCATATTTGAAGCTTATTAGCCACCTATTAAAAACCTATTAGAACAGCCCAATCAAAACGCCACACAATAAACCAACATCGGGCAACGCTTAAAAGCCATACACACAGCAATACTACACTCACAATAAGGCAAGTCAAAAAAGCCATAAACAACAAAGCCAAGAGATGAAGCAAAATGCCATTCAAAAAAGGAGACTTTCTACTAATCGAATACACAGCCAAAGTAAAAGAAACAGGAGAAGCATTCGACACTACTCAGGAAGATGTGGCGAAAAAAGAACGACTATACAAGGAAGGAGAAATCTACGAGCCAAACCTCGTAGTCGTCGGCGAAGGATGGGTACTTAAAGCATTAGATGACAGCCTCTCATCCCTACAACTAAAAAAGCCAGAAACAATCGAAATTCCACCGGACAAAGCATTCGGCCCCCGAGACCCAGAAAAACTAAAGATGGTCCCGCTAAGAAGGCTCAGAGACAAAGGCATAACACCTAAACTCGGAATGCGCGTTGAATATGAAAAGAAACTAGCCACGATAAGAACGGTTGGAGCAGGCAGAGTAACACTAGACTTCAATCCACCCCTCGCAGGCAAAACCCTAGTCTACGAAGTAACAGCGAAGAAAAAACTTAGAACACGCAAAGAAAAAATATCCGCATTAATCCACCGAAGAATACCTGTAGTTAATATTACAAAGTTCAAGCTAGGCATCGAAAAAACTGATGTAGTAATACGAGTTCCAGAAGAGGCATTTTACATAGAAGGTCTCCAACTAGCAAAAAGAGGCGTAGCCACTGACATACAACGCTTCTTCCTAACTATCACAAAAGTAGAATTCGTTGAAACATTCAAAAGCCTCAAAGCAACAGAGCCACAAAAAGAAACGTTGACGAAGAAGAAGCAAACAAAAAAAGCAAAGAAACCACGAAAGAAATAGGACAATTTCAGCTTTTATATTACCCTAGTTTTCTTCGCAAGCGCCTTAGCCGATTTATAAGTCAACTTTTTTTCGTTCAAAATAGTATACCGCTCTGACCTAACGGTTCTTGCTTTCACCAAAGATTCTATAACATCCTGAGGTTCAACTTCAAGTTCTTCAGCAGTTGTCGGCGCTCCAACCTTTTCTAACTTCGATTTAATGCGGCGCCAATTCAATTCGTGCAAGCAAGCCATCATTATAGTGCCAACGCCTGCCTGTTCCCCATGCATTGCAGGCTTGGGTGCAATTAGGTCTAAAGCGTGGCTGAACAGATGTTCTGAACCGCTGCTAGGTCTGCTACTGCCCGCTATACTCATAGCAACGCCACAGCTTATGAGCGCTTCCAAAAGAACCCTTAGCCCTTCCTCATTCCTTGGCTTAATTGATTCAGCGTTTTTTGCAACGAGTTTTGCGCTCATCAGCGCCAAGCTTGCAGCGTATTCACCGTAATATTCATTTTTTACTCTGTGTGCAAGATGCCAGTCGCGGACCGCGGAGAATTTGGCAATAACGTCACCACATCCGCTGGCTGTGTAACGGTGAGAAGCTTGAACAATCAAGTTTGTGTCAGCAATTATAGCCATAGGAGCCTGTGCCATAATAGAATAAGGCTTCTCTGATCCCTTGATTGATGCTAGAGAACTCGCAATACCATCATGCGACGCGTTAGTGGGTACACTTATAAAGGGAATGCCTTGCTGTGCAGCGCTAAGCTTCGCAACATCGATTTTTGTGCCACCTCCAACTCCGAGAGCCACTTGAGGCTTTGTTTCCTCTATTTTCGCTCTGACAACATCCACGTCCTTCATGGTAGAAGAGGACACAAGTAAATGACCTACATTGATTCCAGAATCCTCAAGTAAGTCGATAACCCTATGTCCTGCAACCTTGTATGTTATAACACCTGTCACTACAAAAGCAGACTTTGAAAATCCAAGCTTTTTACAAATTGGCACAACAAGCCCTAAAGTATCATTTCCAACTACGACTTCTCGTGGAAGCTGCATCTGATGAAGCTTCATAGTCAAAGCAAATCACTATTCCAGCAAACTTGGTTTTTGCATCTGCTAGTAATATTCACGAAGTCCTTTTAAATAACTCGGTAATGTATAAATGGCAATTAACTTCCTTTGGAAGATAATCGCAAAATAGCGTTTTCGATTTTCAAGGAGAACATGGAAGTGCGTGAAACATCAAATCAGTTAGTCCTTAAAGGTACTACCACCGTAGGTGTCGTCTGTAGTGATGGCGTAATTCTGTCCTCAGACACCCGCGTAACAATGGGCACTTTTATAGCCCACAAAAAAGGAAAGAAAATATACAAAATCGACGACCACATTGCTATAACAATATCAGGAAGCGTCGCAGATGCACAACAAGTTGTTGATATACTTACAGCAAATGCACGACTGTACAAAATGAATATTGGAAGACCAATTCCAATAAAAGCCGCTTCTAGACTAGTCGCAAATATTCTATTCTCATCTCGCTATGCCCCATTGATTGCTCAAATTCTCATCGGAGGAGTCGACGATACAGGTTCTCACGTGTTTTCGCTTGATCCTCTAGGCAGCTTAACAGAGGAAAAATGTGTTGCTACAGGTTCAGGTTCTCCAGTAGCTTATGGTGTTCTTGAGGATAAATATCGAGAAGGAGTTTCTACAAAGAAGCTGCTACCAATCGTTGTTCATGCCGTGAAAGCAGCTATGAAAAGGAACACGGCAAGTGGCGACAGCTTTGATGTAAGCTTAATTGATAAAGAAGGCTACCGCGAACTAGATGATGGAGAGAAAAACGACATAGCGGAGACGGTGTCTGAGACGAGGAGAAAAGCGTGACAACCGCTGGCAAGAGCAAAGTCGAGATAAGCCAAGCAGTCTTACAACATATACCTGAAAAGGCAGAAGTTACTAGGATAGAATTTGAAGGCCCAGCATTAGCGGTCTACACAAAAAGACCCGAAATTCTGATTGAGCAGAGTTCCATTATTGCAGACATAGTTAGCTTAATTCGCAAGAGGATAGTTGTGAGAGCCGATCCTTCTGTGAGATTACCTGAAAAAGACACAATAAGGATTATAGGAAAAGCGGTTCCTAAAGAAGCTGAAATTACAAACATAAACTTTGACCCAAGCCTTGGCGAAGTCATAATCGATGCGAAGAAGCCAGGTCTGGTCATAGGAAAGAACGGGGCGGTATTGCAGGAGATTGTAAAGGAAACAAGATGGCGCCCTAAAATCTTGAGGAGTTCTCCTATTGCATCAAAAATCATTAGTCACATGCGTCACTATCTCCACTCAGAAACCAAAGAACGTGAGAGGATACTGCGCAATATAGGTGAAAGAATTTTTCGACCCATGATCCATGAAGTAGGTGACGTAAGAATTTCAGCTTTAGGTGGATTTCGAGAGGTTGGTCGTTCAGCGATTTTCCTACAAACAAGAGAAAGCCAAGTGCTTTTAGATTGTGGCATTAACCCTGGCTCAACCAACCCTCTCAATGCTTTCCCACGGCTCGACGTACCCCGATTTGACATAGATACCCTCGACGCTGTAATCATAAGCCATGCACACCTTGACCACTGTGGTTTTCTCCCCTTTCTATTCAAATACGGCTATGACGGCCCAGTTTACTGTTCTGCCCCCACATCAAATCTCATGACTTTGCTTCAATTAGACTATTTAGATGTCGCAAGTAAACAAGGTTCTACAGCCCCTTATAATCAGAAAGATGTCCGTAAATGTGTTCTTCACACTTTGCCGTTGCGTTATGGCGCCGTAACTGACATATCGCCTGATATTCGTTTGACTTTACATAACGCTGGACATATTCTAGGCTCTTCAGTAACTCATTTACATATTGGAGAAGGATTGCATAATCTTGTTTATACGGGAGATTATAAATACGGAAGAACAACTCTTCTCGAAGCGGCAGCCACAGAGTTTCCTAGAGTAGAGACAATAATAACTGAGAGTACATATGGGGCTCCTCAAGATGTTATGCCTTCAAGAATTGCTGCCGAAGAAAAGCTTTCGTCAATAATAAATGAAACATTAGAACGCGGCGGAAAAGTTATAATTCCGGTGCCTGCAGTTGGTCGAGCTCAGGAAATTATGTTGATTATTGACGGTTATATGAAAAGAGGATTAATGAAAGAGGCTCCAGTGTTTATTGAAGGAATGATTTCAGAAGCCACTGCAATTCACACAGCCTATCCGGAATATTTAGCTAGGGAGGTTCGAAACAGCATTTTACATGAGGGAATAAACCCGTTTCAATCTGACTACTTTACTATAGTGGAGCATCCAAGCGCTCGAGAAGAAATAGTGGAAGGAGAACCAAGTATTGTTATGGCAACTGCAGGCATGCTTGAGGGCGGACCTGTGATTGATTATTTCAAGCGATTAGCCTCTAACAAACTTAACACAGTGATATTCGTCAGTTATCAAATTGAAGGTACTTTGGGGCGTCGAGTGCAAAAGGGATTGACCGAAACTCCTATCGTGAACAATGAGGGCAGAGTCGAAGTTATAAAAGCAAGACTTCAGGTTGAGTCAATTGAAGGCTTTTCAGGGCATTCAGACAGGAGGCAGATTATTAATTACATTCATCGCGTCACGCCAAGGCCTGAGAAGGTAATAGTTTGTCACGGTGAAAAGACAAAGTGTCTAGGCGTCTCGAACTTTCTTAGAAGAAGATTTAAAATTGATGCGGTGGCGCCTGAAACTTTAGAAACTCTTAGGCTGCGGTAGAGACTTGTTCTTGAGGTGCAACGGGTTTTTCTCGCCAAATTCGTACGCCAGAGGGAGTGATGACTATTCGTTCTTCTCCTAATCGAGCGATGTCGCCGTCTACTGTTTTAACAAATTCGCATAACTCATTTACAGCTTTTTTGATGTCTTTGATGCTTTTGTTTGCCAGAGGGCTTACTTTGACTATAATAATGTTGCCTGATTTGACTTCGCGTTTTATTGTGTCCAAGTCGGAAAGGTTTCTGAGAGGCATCGCCTTCAAGTAGATTTTGGGAATTTGATTTTCAGAAGCGCCGCTTTCTTTAGAGGTTTCTGATTTTCTGTTATGACTTCGAACGGTCTTTTCTAAGCTTGACAAAAGAACACTTTCCTCTATACTATTTTAAGAGTTTCTCAACTTTTAACATTTCTTTTGCTCAAATTATTCCTTGATGTATAATCTATTGTTTTACTCTGGTTTTATAATACTTGTGTCTCTGAAATCGGTATTTTTCATCAAGGCTAAAACAGAATGTTGACTACGTTCTCTTTTTCTTTCTATTCTATATTTGAAGACTATCATAGGGGGAGGAATCATGAAGATATGAAATAGAATTGTTATGATGGAAGAGGTTTTGCTTCGATTCTTAGTTGCTTTTCTATTTGTTTTGCAAGCGTCTCTGCGTTTCGCCCTCGGTAGTTATCAGTTATGACCAGCTTTGGCTTGCTTTGCCTCACGTATTCTAGCAAGCCTTTGAAGTCGGAGTGATCGCTTAAGGCTACTACATACTCCTTTTCACCCGTTTGTCTACAAGGCCTGTCAAACTCCCACCCGCTCACACACACTCTAAAGCCCTCTAAACCGACTTTCTTGCGCCAACTCATATGGTAAAAAGCAACATAACGCTCTTGTTCTTGGAGAGTAGATTGTAGTGGATGTTTAGTTTGGAATAAAGGTCTACAAATTCTCGCTCCATGCTTCTGATGGATTTTCGAGATTCGAAGAATCCTTTCAGGCATTATGAATGGCGCTTTAATTCTTGCTTCGTGTAGTATCTGCATTACTTCTTGAAGTTTTCCATGATAACCGAAAACATAGACGGGGCCTTGTTTCAATCCTTTCTCAACAATGGACATTAACATTTGTTTCACTTCGTCTTCGAAGTTTCTTGTGTGCCATGGACTGCCATATGTGGCCTCTATTACTAGGATGTCTGACTGGATGACAGGAGTGTTTGTGATTCGAAAGTCGCTTGTGTAGAGAATACGTGTTTCCTCAGCGTCTTCCACTAGCACTTGTGCTGCTCCAAGAATGTGGTCAACTTTGTGAAGCGTTAACTGTTCATCGTTGTAAGTTAAAGGCTTGTCGTATTCGATTGCTTTCACATTTCCTCTTAAAAGCAAGTATGGTCCTTTCATAATGTCGATTAAGTCTTTAGTTGCCGGCGTCATCACCACAGTGTCGCAGTTCTTTAGGCTTTTTTGCAACCCGGTCATGTGGTCGGCATGGGCGTGTGTAACAACTCTTAAGGGCCTTGTTTTTTCAAAGGCGTCGCAGGCAACATACTTTCCTAAAAGGATTGCACCTCTCTTTGTTACGTCTGCTTTCAAGGACATTCTCCTGTAAGGTAACTAAACGGCACTATTTGTTAGAAGGCATTAAAATCGTTTATTGCGGTGATCTTGTATGTCAACTAGGCTAAGTCTTGTACTATACGCTTCTAACAAGCTGTGAATGTAGGTTTGATGGCGTGTAGGTGGTGCTGCGCCTTCCTAGATCTATTCGGATACAGTTAGATGCCAGACATGAAAAGCAAATGAGGTGCGTGTATGTTTCTGTCAAGCTCAAGGTTATGTGTTAGTTTGAATCTGAAGTGGGAAGTGTGTAAAGGAATATTGTTTATTGCTACAGAAGATTTAATACGATACTACCATTACATACAAATCCAAACAGAGGAGAACATGAAAAAATGCCTATAGGATTATCCAATAAGCCTCAACTCACTGGAATTATTATTCTGTTCGCCGGAGTAGCTCTCTTAGCTTTCACTTTCATAAACGCCTTTTTATTCCTTCAAGAACCACTCGGTATAGTCGCTACAGGCGACTTAGCAAGGGTTTTCGGTGAGGCTCTAGCCCCTCTTATTCAAGCATGCGTACGTTTAATGTATCTCGGCATCATGGGATGGATAGGTTCGCTACTAACTATCAGAGGCATCCCATTAGTAACACACAAATCTGTTCCTGTTGCTACGCCAATAGCGGCAACTCAAGCTAAACCACAACTGGTAAAACAGCCAAAACCAACTCCGCAACCAAAGCTACAGCCAAAGCCTACTGCACAACCACCGCCAAAACCGCAACCGAAACTAACACCTCAACCAGAAGCGCAGCAAACACCGACAGCACAACCGCAGCCAGCTCCTCAGCAACCTAGACAGGAGCCACAGTCTCCGCTTCCAGCCCCACAAGAACAAACATCTCAACCTATACCAGAACCCAAACAAGAAGAACCTAAAGCAGTACTCATTCCACCTGAAAACCAAAGGGAAGAATAAGCCCAAATGAACGTGCCAATACGGGCGCTAAGCTGGGCCACACGTTTCTTCTGGATAATGGTCCTAGCTTTTGCCGTAACATGTGCCTACTCTGTCACATTAGTTCGTGTAAACTTCGGCGAACCAATCTTGACCTCTACAGAAGAAGACTTCACTGTAACATTGCCGATTATCTTTGACAACAAAGGCTACTACAACATAGCTGATTTCAACGTCACAACACTCATTGTAGACTATGAAAATAGGCAAATTTCAAAAGCTGCTGCTTACATAGCGCAAATTCCTCCTCAAAATAACGCAATTATCTTTCACAATGTTAGTTTCAACGTAAATGAAATTATGACGCGAGTAGACTATCTCTTTGATGACTCAAACTTCACTCTTTACGGTTCAATCTACTTGAACTATGCTAATTTAATACCGTTTGGATTCGAAGCAAACGCAACAATACCTTGGGGCGCGCCACTTTTTAATTTCACTACTGATATGCCTGAATACAGCGCATATAACACTACGCATTTAGGAGTAAATGTGCCAATCAGCTTCCAAAATCATTCACCTTACTTCACCGTAACTGGAACAATACGGATTGAGATTTTCAATGACAGAAACCAACTAATGGGAGAGGACACTGCTTCAATAGATGTCCCATCCAACGCGGATTATGACAACGAGATTGGAATGTTGGTTAATGCAGGAATGCTTACAGAGAGAGGACAGATTCGTGTTTATGTTGAGACTGAGATGTTCGATTATGGTCCTATGGTGATAAACTATGGATAAAGTAGTAAAGGAAAAAGACGGCAGGTTTACGATGAGGATTATGATACCACGATTCTTTAAAGCATTGTTTAAAACAGCGATTACTTACCTTCTCTATGTCGTCTTTTCATCGTTCCTGATTCCTTTTGAAGGTTTTTATGACTATCAAGCGCTCTTTACAGCCTTGATCGTTTTATTCTTATTCTTTGTCTTCGTAATCGAACTGGCTCACGGCACAGTTTTTCAACACATCTTCAGCATAGCGAACTCTTTGATGATGGTGCTTTACTTCAGCTACGTTCTAAACACAGGCATAATCAACGTTAATATAGAGCAGACTAACCTGATGGTTGACCTGCGTTTCTTCCTCGCTATATTAGTTCTAGGCAGTATGCTGGGCTTTGCAAAAAACATGCTGAAACTTTTGAACTGGATGAACGAAAGAGAAGAACAATGGTTGAGATATCAAATTAAACCACTATAAGAAAGCCTTTCTAAACTTTGGGGGCTAATATTTAGTTTTTCTCTGAGCTTCTCCAACTTAGAGAGGTCTTTTTTTTGTTGCTCTGAATCTTGGGAGGTTATACGTTCAAATTCAATGAAAGAACCCGACCCTTCAACAATATCCAAGTGAATCTGAATACCCTCGTAAAAGTAAATTTCCCTAACCTTATCCACCACAACTTTAATCTTCATGATTCGTTCAAGAATCTGTCTAAAGACTTGAGGTTGTGGAATTATTAGAATGAAAACAGAGCTTCTTTTTGGCTCTGCAACGTTTTCTCTCTCGTAATATATTAGTTCAGCATCACTTTTGCCTTCTACTTCCCGCAGTTTCAACCTACCTTTCGGAACTTTGTAATAGGTGTCGATTTGATGAAAAGTGCCAACTTGCTTAGCGCTATATTGAATCAACTTATCTCGAATCGTCTCTAAACCGTCTACTTTGGCTTTCAACTCAACCATTGCATGTTGAACCCTTTGGCTTTTAGAAGACATTTTCTTTCCCCGATAACTTTCTGGTTAGCTGTAGTTTCTTGATAGCTGTTGCGGTATATATGCTAAAGTGGTTGTTTTCAAGTTTAATATAGAGTCTTTCGCCGAGCTTTATTGAAAACCTTTGTCTCACAGATTTAGGTATGTAGATTCTCCCACGTTCGTCGATTTTTGTTTTGAAGAAATTCTCAATGATCTCCATTATGTTTTCCCTTTTGACGGGCATTTTACCACATAAATTTATAAGATTGTAGATCATTGATAAATCTATCCGTTTATATGGAGGTTTGATGGATGCCTGAAGTAAGACTCGTGATACCGAAAGATTTAGACAGGGCTCTAGACAGTTTGATAAAAGCGGGATTTGCAGGAAACAAAGCGGAATTAGCAAGAACAGCATTGACATATTTCCTCTCCACAGTTCCAACACAACTGCAAAAGGGTTACGACGTGGAAACCGCGTTCTCTCCAGATGGCAGAATATTCCAACTAGAATATGCAATGGAATCTATGAAGCGAGGTGGAACAATGGTGGGTATATGCTGCAACCACGGCATTGTTCTAGCTAAAGAAACACCTAGCGATGAGTTCTTAATACTGCCAAATCCATTTTATCGAATATTCAAAATAACCGAAACAATAGCTATAGCATTTTCTGGAATACAACAAGACTCTCTTCTCGTCTTAGAAGAAGCAAAAAAACAAACAGGGATACTCAAGAAAGAAAACGCCAACGTAGATGTCGAAGCATTGGCTAAGGGATTGACTCTATTTATGCAGCCTTACGCGCAAAAAAAGGGTTTCCGACCCTTGGCAGTAGCCATGATAATTGGAGGCTTGGATTCTCAAAACAGGCCGAGATTGTTCATGATTAACAGCGCAGGCGCATCCCAAGAGTACAGAGCTTGCATGGAAGGCAAAGGTGGTGACGAAACGAAGGGAGTCTTGAAAGGGGGATATAAAGCTGACATGAGTTTAGAAGAAGCCGTCATACTAGCGATAAAGGCCACTCTAAGACGTAAAAAAGAGCCAAAGGAAGTTTTAATTGCAACACTCGACTTGAAAACAAAAGAAATTCGAGAGCTAACGCAAAAGGAAAAGCAAAAACTTTGGAAGAGGATTTTTCCCTAATTCCTTTTTTTATTGCTTTAGTTTTTTTGCCATGACGTAAGCGTCTTCTTCATCAGCATAGTACCCGCGCTTTGTACGTACCACTTGAAAACCTAACTTTTTATACATGTTCACCGCAGGAACATTGCTGACCCTCACTTCCAAATAGCATTCTTTCGCTCTATACAAGCGCATGTTCTTCATCGCTTCTTTCATAAGAGCACTGCCTATGCCCTTGTGTTGATGCCCAGGCAATACCGCAACGGAAACCACATGTCCCTTTTTAGGAATGCCGAACAAGCCAAAACTTGAAAAGCCTGTTTCAATTCTGCACATAATATACCCTACAATGTTCTGTTCTTGCTCAGCCACGATGAAGGTAGCTGAATACCGCTCGTATATGTCCATGAAAAAATAATGTGAATAATTTTCTGGTAGGCAAACGCGGTTTATGCTTACGACTTTTTCGAGGTCGCCGGGCTTAAAAGGTCGAAGGGTGAAGGTTGTCTGCAAGTGTTGCTTCCTCGCTAATGTTTAGGCAACTTGTATGAAAGTTAAATGTTTTGGCATTTATGTACGCTATGTATATGTTTACGAAACCGATAAGAACAAATGAGAGCGTAGAAAATCTAGAAGGTTCAGTATGAAAGCCTTAGCGTTATTGTCAGGCGGCTTAGACAGCACACTAGCTGTGAAGCTAATTCAAAAGCAGGGAATAGACGTTGTGGCATTGAATCTCACCTCTCCATTCTATGTTTATGGAAAAGGTGAACGCAGCGCTGCTGAAGTGGCAAAACAACTCAAAATACCACTCAAAATGATTACTCTGGGCAAAGACTATCTTGAGGTGTTAAGGAACCCAAAGTATGGCTATGGAAAGAACATGAATCCCTGCATTGACTGCAGAATCTTCATGCTTAAAAAAGCCAAGAAATATGCTGAAGAAATTGGTGTTTCTTTCATTTTCACAGGAGAAGTCCTCAACGAAAGACCAATGTCTCAGAATAGAAAAGCATTAAGCCTTATTGAGAAAGAGGCAGGTTTAGAAGGAAAAATCTTGAGACCTTTATCAGCGAAGTTGCTGCCAGAGACCGAAGCAGAAAAGAAAGGATGGGTCGACAGAGAAAAACTGCTAGGCATAAGCGGTAGATCGAGAAAGAAACAAATTGAACTCGCCAAAGAGTTCGGCGTTAAAGACTATCCATGTCCTGCTGGCGGTTGTTTGCTAACCTATAAAGAATTTGCATTGAAAGTCAAAGATTTATTCGAACACAAGAAAAAAGTTGAAACCAGAGACATCAATTTGCTAAAGATAGGGAGACATTTCAGATTTGGAAAGAACAAAATAATCGTTGGAAGGAACGAAAATGAAAACAAACAATTAGAGAAAATGCGAGGAAAAAACGGTTATTTTTTGGAAGTCCCCGATTGTGGTAGCCCCATCACTTTGTTGCAAGGACCGAAAACGAAGGAGGCTCTAAGGAAGGCAGCTGCTTTGACTCTGCGTTACTCTGACAAAAAAGAAGAAAAAACATTGGTTCATTTTGGTAGAGAAAAAATGGACAAATCAGTTGTAGTTTCAGCTTTGGATGCTTCTGAAGTTGAAGAGCTAAGAATAAAATGATCTTCCGCACTAGCGAAAATAAACGCTTCTTTTATTAATCCAGTAACAAAAGCCACAAATTCAGATACACCGCGGCTCCAAGCGAGGAAATTAAGATAAGAGAGGCGATTGTTTCTTTATAAAAGTCATAACGTTCGCTGAGAATGATCATAGAAATGGCGACTGGCATACTGTGCATAAGTGCTAACACTGAGCGTTCTATGCCTATCAGTCCAAATAATTTGATAGTTAAAAGAGCCACTACTGGTAAGAAAACTATTCTCAGCAGGCTCAACTTTAAAGCTTTAGTTATGTTTGTGTACTTTCTTCCGTAGAGAAAGACTCCAAGCATAAAAATAGCTACAGTGGAGGTCGTACTTCCTAGCATGTGTAAGGACGCTGAAATGGGCGTAGGGAATTCTATTCTAATAAGAGATACCAGAATGCCCGATAGAATTGATATGATCAACGGATTTTTTGAAAGTCTTCTGACGACGTGTTTTATTCCTTCCCATCTTGTGGATTTCTCCAGCTTATACAGCTCGAGGATTGTTAGAGATGTTGTGACGCTCACTACAGAAATGGAAGCCGCAGATAATGTTGCCAGGTGCTCCCTATCGGGGAAAGCAAGCGTTATGAAGGGTATGCCAAAGAAAGCTAAGCTACCGAAAATAGTGCTCAAAATCAAAAGGTAAAGGGTATCCTTTGAAAATCTGAATACGGAGTAAAGAACTGTGTATATTGTCAACACCACAAGGATTGGGGTGATTCCTGCGAACATGAATCTAAGAATTTCTGCAGTAAAATCTATTTCAGCCATATTGACAAAAAATAAGGCAGGTAGTGCAAAGTAATATACATAGGCACTGAGCACCCGTTCATCACCCGATTTCAAAATTCCGATTTTCCTCGAAAGAAAACCAATCCCGATTAGAAGAAAAATAGGGATTACTGTTTGCACGATAATGTTGCTCATTGACTTCATCTTGAGGAAAGTTTTGTTCCGTCTTAAGTGTATAGAGCATCTATTTTAAACTGATGAAGGGGTTCTAAAAATTGAAGGAAAAACTCATTAAATGAGACAATGTATTGATTTTTTGAAGAGTTATGTTGAAAAGAGTTAGACTCAAGAACGGTAGAGAATCCGTTGTAAGACGGTTTACGGCTAAGGACAAAGAGAAAGTGGTTGAGATGTTTGCCTCCATGTCTAAGAAGGCTCTTGAATGGGCGATGCCACCGTACACAAAAGATCGTTTAGAGAGAGGTTGGTGGTCACGCATACAACATCTTATCGCGCTTGTGGCAGAATACAGAAACCGAATTGTTGGCTACGCTCAAATATTTAAACATCCAAACCCGAGACACAGAGGAATAGGTGAATTGCTCATTTATTTGCACCAAGATTTTCACAATGTTGGGCTTGGAACGGCAATGAACGAATACTTGATCGAACTAGCCAAGAAAGAGAGGCTGCATAGAATTGGCCTCAGCGTTGTGGCAGATAACAAGATTGCCATACACATGTATGAAAAGCTGGGCTTTAAAATTGAAGGCATTTGTAAAGATGCCTATTTTGGTGATGATGGGAAATACCATGACATGGGTTACATGGGATTAATCTTGACGCACCAAGATGCCATAGAAGCTTAACTTCTCACAGACCATTTGGCTTGTTGTGCATGTCAAAGGGCACGTTAGTTTTGTGCAACTAAGTTCTTACTAGTGGAAAAGTTATGTGACCGTTGGGGATTGCCCAAACTTTTGCTTTTTTGCCTACAATCTTGAGGGCTTCATCCAAAGCATCGTTCAAAGCCCTCGCAGTTCGAAGCTTGAACACGTTGACTGCATAATAATCGGGCATTGTGGTAACAATGATAATTTGCGCTTTCTGTAAAGCCTTCAACAAATAGTAAGCCTTGTGTCCACCAATTGCGAAGTGTTTCTTAATTTCCTTTTCCATGGACTTTGAGTCTTTGAATTTCATCATCCACTCATAAAACACCTCGTTTCCATAGCTTTCTGGGCACTCAGCCACCAAAACAATAACGCCGCCATGCTTAACGCTGTCCAAGGCGTTGTCAACCGCTTTGTATGCTTGGTAAAGGTCAATGTCTGCGGGGTGCCCCCCAGGACTTACTATAACGATGTCTGCACGGCGGTCAATTGACACCTTGCACATCTCCTCAACCAGCTTCACACCCTTATAGAAAGCTTGTTCCAAGTCACCAGCAAAAGTTTGTACAATTTCGCCTTTACTGTTTGTTACAACGTTTAGAATAAAGTCGGCTTTTGCCAGCCTTGCGGCTTCAACCATGTCTTCGTGGATAGGATTTCCCTCTAAAATGCCGGTTCTGGCTTTGGGATTCAAAATCATGGCGTGATTGTGTTGAATTGTTTTGGTACCGCTAACGCCGGGTAAAACGCTTTTTCTGCCACCGCCAAAACCTGCGTAATAGTGCATTTCGATGTCGCCCGTCAGAATTCGGACATCTGCTTCTGCGAAAATCTTGTTGACAAAAACTTTTGTTCCATATTTCTTGGTCGTTCCCATGTAAACGTGGTCTTCGGCGTGGCAGTCATGACTTATAGTTTTAACGCGGTTAACAACGTCTTCGCCTAAGAGTTCTCTAGCCTCGTCGGGCTTAACAGCTCTATGGGTGCCGCAACCGAAGATTATCGTAACATCCTCGTCTTTAACCCCGAGTCGGTTTAGCTCTTCGAGAAGTGGAGGAACTATTAAATGGCTGGGAGCAGGACGAGTAACATCGTCCACAACGATCGCGACTTTGTTGCTCGAATTTACTATTTCACTTAAGGGTTTAGAACCAATAGGCTCGTTTAACGCCCGCAAAATCTCAGCTCTTGCATCGGGCACACCGGGTTTTTCCTCTGGCTTGATGATACCGAGGAAGCTGCGAGTTGGAATGCGTGCGCAAATCTCTGTTTTGTCGTATGGAAGCCAGACGTCTACCATAGAAATGGCACTCCGAGTGAAGGAATTGTTGAACCCTATTGCTTTTAAGCGTATCGAAGATTGCCTGAGAAGGGGAGTGCCAGCATAAGTTCTTTTAACCAAAAACACCATACCACTTATCGGGAATTTTTATGTCTATAGAAAGCACGGTTCCAAAAAAGAATGAAATAGCCTTTAAATGGTTTAACGACTATGCTGGTGTCACTGTGAAAACGCCAACGAAAACGCTAGTAGTAGATCCTGTAGATGTAAATGCTAAAAACTTCACAACCTTAGATGCTATACTTATCACACATGAACACTACGACCACCTAGACGGACCCTTAATAAGAAAGATACAGGAACGAACTCAATGCCAGATACTCGCAGACCCCACTTCTACTAAAAAACTTAGCAACACGATTCCCTTAGAAAAACTGCAAGAAATGACTCTTGGAACAGAAACAAAAATTGATAACGTAACAGTAAGAGCGGAAATGTGTAATCACCCGCCTGCAACTACACCAATTACATTTCTCATAACTAGTGAAGACAAAGTTAGAATCTTTCACACGGCTGACAGCATGCCTTTTCCAGAAATGAAAGATATAGGCAAAAACCACAAGCCAGACATTGTTTTTTGCACGGTTGGCATAGCGCCGGGTACGTCGCCCAAGACTGGAATCGAAATTGTAAAGCTCGTTAAACCAAAGGTTGCAGTACCCTATCATACGGCTTCGAGGGATGACTTGAGCAGGTTCTGTGGAATGTTAGCGAAAGAAGCTTTGAAGGTAAAGTGTCTTGTAGCTAAACGAGGTAATGTTTACATTGTTGGAAAAGAGCGGAAAGGATGATGTAGAGATGGAATTTATGAAAGGGCAGCTTTGCCAAATACTCTATAAGATTGGCGCGTTGAAATTCGGCACTTTCAGGCTCACAAGCGGAAAAATAAGCCCCTACTACATCGACCTCCGGATAGTGCCTAGTTTTTCCGATGCTTTCCACAAAATTTGTGATCTTTACGTTAAACTCATAAAGGATAACGTTGGAATCGACAACTTCAAGCGAATCGCTGGAATTCCCATAGCAGGTTTACCGTTTGCTTCCGTAACTGCGTATAATCTCAACAAGTCCTTTCTCTACACTCGTCCAACCCGGCGAAGGCATGGTAGAGAACGTAGAGTTGAAGGTGTGTTGATGCCGGGCGATGAAGTTCTTTTGTTAGATGATTTGGTTACTTCGGGTAGATCGTTGCGTGAGGCGGCGTCTGCAATTCGGGCGGAGGGTGGGGTAGTCGGTGATGCTGTGGTGTTGATTGATAGGGAAGAGGGGGGGAAGGAAGTGTTGGCGAAGGATGATATTAGGCTTTATTGTTTGTTGAGAGCTGGTGAGGCTGCAAGTACGTTGCATGAGGTGGGGGCTATATCGGATGTGGAGTTGGATGTGGTTTTGAAGCAGAGGAAGGGTGGTTAGTGTTGGGTGATGTTTGTGTGAGTGGGGGGTGTTTGTGGTTGTAGGTTTTGGGTGGGTTTTTTTTGTGGGGTTTTTTGTGTTTTTGTGTTTGTTTTTTGGGTTTTGTTTTTGGTTTGGTTGTTGTTTTGGGTTGTGTTTGGTGTTGGTTTGTGGTGTTTTTTGGGTGTTTTGTGGGTGGTTTTTGAGTTGTTTGTGTTGGGTTTGTTTTTGTAGTAA
>Ga0224506_10000274_pt1 | contig 48653 bp, 39 predicted proteins | sample SF_Jan12_sed_USG_2_FD_169108 | JGI IMG/M metagenome (GOLD analysis project Ga0224506, IMG submission 169108) | Sediment microbial communities from San Francisco Bay, California, United States - SF_Jan12_sed_USGS_8_1 | ecosystem: Environmental > Aquatic > Marine > Sediment | place: USA... | reverse complement strand
CATTGATCTGAGTGGGCGTTCTCTTGAAATCAAGGAGTCTGACCCCTGATTTCTTGATTCTTTTATTGCACCTTACCGCGTTGTTTGCGCGTCCAAGCGAAGCGTGCTTGACCCACTTGTTAGGGGTCATACTAACCCCCAGGATTGGTGTGCTTCACGTGTATAAAAACCATAACCGTTTGTTGGATATTTTTTATTACCCACATCAAATTGGCTCAATGCATCTAGTACTGGGTCTTTTTTAAATGGTATATGAATTGCTCTAGCGCTTCCGTTCTCGATACGTGTTTTAAGTGCATATGGCCAATAACTAGAAAGTTCTGCAGGAGCCATAATCGAATTATAATCGGGATACGCTAAAATAAGTGGAAGCTCACAGTTGTCGACAGCATATGAAATTTCGAATGGGACCCAATCTGTATCATTCTTTGTTGTTTTTGTAAGAATCAATAAAAACTGCTTTGAATTCATTAATCTTGTAACCAGATTTCTTCTTAAGGTTTCCTTACTAGATGAGTCGCGCACAGATGAGGTTTTCTCATGACTGTCACATAATTTGAAATCTATATGTTTATGAGCATCCCACATTTTCAATGTGTTGTAATATTTTATATCTGATTTTGTGGGATCGGTTGTGCCGCCTGCATGAAAAGCTACGTAAGTTCCGTTTCTATATGCCATTTTACACCCATTGCCTTTTTATGGTCTCGAGATCTACTTCATCAAATCTTGATTCATGTATAACTAAGTTGATTTCTTTACATATTTGTTTTTTCTTTGTTTCATCAATAATTGCTAACACGATTAATTGTAGTAATTGGGTAGCAGGTAAACCAACCCCTGATATTCCACTACCAATGAGTGGGATGTTTAGTTTTTCACCACCCGTGCAGTCACGAGAACGAGAGAATAGTCCATGCAAAGCCGTTAACATTGTAGATAAATCTGAGCTAGCTTTAAATGTCTCTATGTTTGTGTGACTCAAAGCAAAAAGCAAAAATTTATGCTCATTAGCTATAATTTTTGCAGTTGTACCTATGGGGTATTTTTTTAAATTACCTCGATCACGCTCAATTTGTTCAAAACACTGATCTTTTAGATCTTTTTGAATAGCAGAATCGAATGACTCAGGGTGACCACCAAAATATTGCTTTATTACCATGCCATGTAACGAATGTTCTGATACTGGGTCACCTAACTCGCTGTCAAAGAATTCATTAACTGAAATAACTATGTAACCTACCTGTTTAAAAATGTCTCCATAATAAATATTAAGCGTTGTATCTGATGTGTTTACTTTTATAGATACCCTTCTGGGCTGATATACGCGGATTATACCAATAACAATACTCGCAATAATAAATACAAGATGGACATAGAGTCCTTTGAGTTGTAGGTCTGGATAAAAGAATGCAATAGACTCTGTTACGGTCCATAACGCACTATAGGCTAAAAATATTGAGGCAAAAAAGCGTAGTGGATGCCGCTTTAGTCCGAGTATGATTGATTTCAACTTGATTCCTTATCCATGTAAATATTTACCCCTAACGTTTGAAATAAGGGGCTCGGCGCTTTATGCCGAGTCCCAGCCCACAGGTTGTTTTGTGGGCGAACTTGATTGATTTGTTAGGCATTTAAGCTTTCTTTCAGTGCCAAAAGCTGAGGTCTCATTTTTTCTACCCACCCATGACCTAATGAGTGAAATTCATGGATAAATACATTAGCAGCACCTTGTTGAAATAAGCCCCTTTTTGCAACACCCTTATGTAGCATCATTAGAGTTGGCTTTTTAAGCATAATAGATATTGCTGCTTCTATCTGGTTCCATTCAGTTGGTAATGAAAAGTTTTCGTCTATCTTTTGGTCTTTTATTTTTCCTTCATGTACCCAAATTTGAGGTATTCCAAGAACTATTGTGCATTGACATTTTTTCATTAGATTTTCTACATCTTGAAATGGAGTATATATAGGAGCAACGTTAGTTCCGATTGTGCGTGGATTAAAACCTAGCTCTGTCAGTAGTGGGTAAAACTTACTGAAGTGTTTATCAATATGATTTGGAACCCAGTTTGGTCTTGAAAGAAATACGTCAATCATTTTAATCTCATTTTTTTGCCTAACAGTATATTAGACGGATACCGGAATATTGAGATAGACGGATTCCGTCTATCCCAATATTCCGGTCATTAAAACGACTGGGGCGCGACCTACAAAAGATATCTACAGCGATTTTTCTGAAAACTTCGATATGTGAAATATCCAACTCCGCACCCTCCCCAATAACCCTGTGCTTTTATATGATGTGACGTAGGATGCGATGCGGCTCTCACCACACCAACATCCTACAAAAGATTTTGTTTATGCTCTCCCCTACCCGCACTTACTATCCCCACAATTCAAACAAGTCATACACCCGTCCATCAAAATAGTCGCCTTAGTCTGGCACTTCTGACACATCTGCGCGCCATCAGGAAACGTCCCCTTCTCATCAGCACTGTCATCACAACTCTGCATTTTGGCTTCGTATTCTGCGCGTTTTTCATCGACCAGTTTTTGCTGGTGTACGTCCAGCTTGTCGTCTTTTAAGAAGCCGGTCATTTTCATGTGCGATTCGATGGCGTCGCCAATTTCTGCTACTAATGAAGGCATGAACTTGCCGCCCTTCTTGAAGTAACCGCCCTGTGGATCGAAAACGGATTTCAGTTCTTTGACCAGGAAGCAGACGTCACCGCCCTTGCGGAATACGGCGGAGATAACTCTGGTTAGTGCAACTACCCACTGGAAGTGGTCCATGTTTTTGGAGTTGATGAACACTTCGTAAGGCTGGCGATGTTCGTGGTCGGTGCCCTGATTCAATACCACGTCGTTGATGGTGACGTAGAGTGCGTGTTCTGAATGCGGGGTTTTTATTTTGTAGGTTGAACCTAGTAGCAATTCAGGTCGCGCTACATTTTCATGCATGTGTTCACGTTCTGGAACGACCGGTGCGGCTTCTTGCTGGATTTCTTCTTCGTCTTTAAGGACTTTGAAGGCTACGATTTTTTGTGCAATTTTGTTTGTCATAATAGTTTCCTGTTACGCGGTTCCTTAGAACTTGCCGTAATATCCCTCTTTAAGTGCGTCGAATAAGTTAGCGGCGCTGTGTATCTCGCCATCGTATTCAATGTCTTCGTTACCTTTGTATTCAACGGTGGTGCCGTCTTCCAGTGTGAACTGGTAGGTGGTGTTGGCCAGGTCTTTATCCTGGACCAGTACGCCCTGGAATACTTCGGGGTTGAAGCGGAATGTGGTGCAACCTTTCAGGTCCATATCGTAGGCATATTCGTAGATATGTTTGAAGTCTTCGAACGGATAGTCTGTGGGTACGTTGGCGGTTTTTGAAATCGATGAATCGATCCATTTCTGCGCGGCGGCCTGAATATCGACGTGCTGCTTGGGTGTGACTTCCTCTGAGGATATAAAGTAGTCCGGTAATTTCGTTTCATCGTCTTCTGAGAAAGGCATAGCTTCTGCATTGACCATGGCACGATACGCCAGCAGTTCGAATGAGAACACGTCGACTTTTTCTTTGGACTTTTTGCCTACACGAATAATGTTGCGTGCGTAGTGATGGGCAAAGCTGGGTTCGATACCGTTGCTGGCATTGTTGGCCAGTGATAATGAAATGGTGCCGGTGGGTGCAATTGAGCTGTGGTGGGTGAAGCGACAGCCGACTTCACACATTTCATCGATCAGCGCCTGGTCTTCTTTGGCGACTTTCTGCATATAACGGCTGTATTTGGCGTGCAAAATTTTACCGGGTACTTTGTCGCCGATTTTGAATCCATCGTCGAGCATTTCTGGACGTTTGTAGATCATTTCGCCAGTGACTTCGAATTCTTTTTCCAGCGCAGGTGCGCAGCCTTTTTCTTTGGCCAGTTCTACACCGGCGCGCCAGCCTTCGAGTGCCAGTTCTTTGGTCACCTGTTCGGTGAATGCCAGTGATTCTTCTGCGCCGTATTTCACACCCATCATGGTCAGGCTGGAACCCAGACCCAAATAACCCATGCCGTGACGACGTTTGCTGGTGATTTCGTCGCGCTGTTGTTGTAGCGGCAGGCCGTTGATTTCAACCACGTTGTCGAGCATACGGGTAAAGATGCGGATAGTTTTACGGTAGTTATCCCAGTCGAATTCAGCTTTGCTGGTGAACGGGTTAAGCACGAAGCGTGTCAGGTTGATGGAACCTAATAAACACGAACCGTACGGTGGTAAAGGCTGCTCACCACAGGGGTTGGTAGCGCGGATATTTTCACAGAACCAGTTGTTGTTAAATTCATTGACCTTGTCGATGAGGATGAAACCGGGCTCGGCATAATCGTAGGTGGAAGCCATGATGCTGTCCCAGAGGCGACGAGCAGGCACGACACGAGTAATGCGGCAGGCTTTCTGGCCTGCATCGTTGGTCACGTAGTCGGCTTTAACCGGCCAGTCGCGCCAGATAATTTGCGTGGCATCATTGAGATCGATTTTTTCCTGCGCACATTCTTTATTCGTAATCGGGAAAGCCAGCGGCCAGTCGCCGTCAGCTTTCACGGCTTCAACAAAGGCAGTGGTGATGAGCAGGCTCAGGTTGAACTGGCGTAAACGTCCATCTTCACGCTTGGCTTTGATGAAATCGAAAACATCAGGATGACCGACATCGAAAGTCGCCATTTGTGCACCACGACGACCACCCGCCGAGGAAACGGTGAAACACATTTTGTCGTAGATATCCATAAACGACATGGGGCCGGAAGTATAGGCGCCAGCGCCGGAAACGTAACCGCCTTTAGGGCGTAGCGTGGAGAATTCGTAGCCAATGCCGCAGCCGGCTTTCAGGGTCAAGCCTGATTCATGCACCTTACCGAGGATATCGTCCATGGAATCCATAATGGTGCCGGAAACGGTGCAGTTGATGGTCGAAGTCGCTGGTTTGTGTTCCAGTGCACCGGCATTGGAGATAATACGACCGGCAGGGATAGCACCGTGACGTAATGCCCAGACAAAGTTTTCATACCATTCTTTCTTTAGTTTGGGCGTGGCTTCGACATCTGATAATGCACGAGCTACACGTTCGTAGCTATCGTCAAGAGTCATATCAACCAGATCGCCGTCTCGGGTCTTCAGGCGATATTTAGTGTCCCAGATATCCAGGGATGCATCCTGATAAGGGACTTCGTTTACATTGTTGGGTACGGCGTGGAGTTTAGGCGCGGTCATTTTTGCTTCCCTTTGTTATTATTTTTTCTATATACAGTTTGAATTCAAATAGCTATATAAGAATTACGTTTATTAGCATTTAATTATCATCATGTAGTGCTATCCGGATAAATTAACACAAGATATTGTATGTGCCAAGTAGAAATTACATATTTACCTGGACTCGATAATTTGCCCCAATAGAAACAAATAGATACCGCAAATTTATTTTTTTCAGCTACCATGAGATTAGCTTGTGAGTGAAACCTGAGAAATATGCATAACAGTAAAACTACATTAAAACGCAGCCTGACATTACCGCTGATCACCTTTTACGGTCTGGGCAATATTCTGGGTGCGGGTATCTATGCCCTGATCGGCAAGGTGGCGGGTGAAGCCGGTTATTACGCACCGATCTCCTTTGTTATTGCCGCTATCATCGCTTCATTTTCTGCGCTGAGTTATGCCGAGCTATCAGCGCGTTATCCGGTGAGTGCGGGTGAATCGGTTTATTTATACGAAGGTTTTCAATTACGCTGGCTGTCGATAGTGGTGGGCTTATTGATTGTGGCGGCGGGTATCATGTCATCCGCGGCTATCGCTCACGCTTTCGCCGGTTATTTTAAGGTCATCGCCGGTAGTTATATCCCCCTCATTCAGAATCTACCTTCAGCGCTCATACTCTCTAGCCTGCTGGTGATACTGACTGCGCTGGCAATGTGGGGCATTAAACAATCGGTGGCTGTGGCTTCATTTTTAACACTGCTGGAGATTATTGGTTTGTCGCTGGTGATCTGGGTGGGTGTTGAGCAGATGCCGCGACTACAGCAAAGTTATGAAGCCATCCCGGACTTGGCATTTAACTTTTCATCTATAGGTATTTTTGCCGGTGCCTTTCTGGCTTTTTATGCCTATCTCGGATTTGAAGATATGGTCAACGTCGCCGAGGAAGTGAAAGACCCGCAAAGCAATATGCCCCGAGCTATTTTTCTGGCGGTGATAATTTCCACCTTGTTGTACGCAGGTGTCGCCATCGTTGCTGTTCTGTTAGTCGAGCCACAACAGCTAGCACTGAGTGAAGCGCCCCTGGCTGATGTGTACATCGCTGCTACCGGCAAGGCTCCTGTGGTTATCAGCCTGATTGGTGTATTCGCTGTGGTCAATGGCGCTTTGATACAGCTGATTATGGCCTCGCGTTTACTCTATGGTATGGGGCACCGAGGTTGGCTACCGATATGGTTTTCCAGAATCTACTCGCCGACCCGAACGCCCATCAACAGCACCCTGGTGGTTGCTGCTTTGATATTGTTTTTCGCCATATTGCTGCCCATCGTCACACTGGCGGAAATGACCAGTTTTCTTATACTGATAGTGTTTGCTCTGGTTAATCTGGCACTGATTAAAATCAAACAAAAACAGCCTCAGCCCGAGGGTGTCAGAGTGTTTTCTGTGTGGATTCCGAGATTGGGCTTTGTTACGGCGGTGACGTTTATAGTGCTGAACGTGATCAGGAATATCTTATAAGTTCAATCACTCACGTTAGACATCTAAGGTATTATGAAAATTTAGCAAAAGCAAAGAAGCCCCTTTACGGGGCTTCTTTGCTTAGTGCCAATAATCTCAGTTGATCAGTGTTTTTTCGTATTCGCAACAAGCAGCTTTCTTCGCAAAGGCAACAGTCCAAGAATCAACAACAACCAGACTGGATTTGTACTACCAACGAAAAAGGCCAGGATGACATAGGGCTCAGTATGATCTGTAGCTGTTACAACAACTGGGTCAACAATGGGTTGATTCACAACACCACCTGGATCAGAGATGGATTGATTAACAACACCATCAGCATCGTTAAGTCCGCCGTCTTCAATGGTCAACTGCACACACCAGTCTCCTTCGTTTAAGCCACTGACATAAGCAACATCACCTGGTGGAGGACAGATACCGGCTTCGCCAGGTGCAGAAGCGAGACTGTTGTTAGTGTCTTCCACAAAGTCCTGCCAGTTTCCAGCGATCAGTTTGCGATAGACAGCATTAACCGGAATGGCTGTAAACTGTGCCAGTACAACGCGTACTGACTGGCCGGCTGTGGCTAAGTTGCTAACATTAAAGTCGAACAGACCCGCGCTGTAAGTCACTCCTGCATCCGCAGTCACACCAGCACCATCATTGGCGTGTATTTCAATGTCGCTCATGGTCACGCCAGTGGCATTAACACCGGCGCGGAATGCAACTGATCCCAAACTGGCGGTTAAACCTGGTTCAGTTTCCATCAGGAAGCGATCAGTTATGCCAGTTTGTTCCAGAGCAACATTACTGGCTAAGCCACTGTTATCCAGATAGTCAGCAATGCCGTCATCGTCACTATCAGCAAAGCCTTCGATGTCATCATCAACACCGTCGCCATCAGTGTCGATGGCGCTGAGTACGGGTGCGGTAGCAACAACATCCAGCAAGATATCAGTGTTGCTGGTGTTGGTTCCATCGTCGACGGCAACACGCAGTGTGTACTGCCCCGGCGTTAAGCCGGTTGGGTCAAAGCTAAAGGTACCTTCGATGACATCAGTATCGACTAGTGCATTGTCGGTAGCTGTCCAGTCAAAGCTATGTACATCGCCGACTGAATCGCTCACGGCGGCGGTGACAATAACACTGCCATTGGCCTGTGCAATCAAGTGAGTATTACCACTCCCCTGATCAGCACTGAGCGTGACCTGTGGTGCCAGATTGTTTTCTGTAATCACCAGGGTATGAACATCCGCAGTGCCTTTAACCGCATTGACGGGTGTACCTAGTGTCACGATGAGCGTCTCATCGCCCTCGCCCACACCATCATTAACCAGATTAACTGTGATAACAGCTTCAACATTAGCCGCGAGAATATCAACACTACCATCAATCAAATCATGATCAGTGATGCTCGTCGCTGTTCCGCTGATGGTGTAAGGCAGCGTCACGGGATAAGTTGCAGCTTCACCATTAAGGATAACCTTGAAGGTGACGGTATCGCCTTCGCGTCCAGCTTGATCACCACTGAAACCAACTAGTGGCGTGACGTTAATTGTCTGATTGGCGGTTGCGGTATTTCCACCCGTGTCAGTGGCACTCCAGACAACAGTATGTGCACCTGGCGAATAATGGCTTGTCGCATTAGAGGTTGGCGTTAATGAGCCATCGGTACTATCAGAAGCCGTCGCCAAGCCAGTACTTACTGGTGAAAGCAGACCAACTGCATTGATGGTGATATCAGCAGGCAGTGTTATTACCGGTGGTGAGTCTGGACTGATACTATTTGAAGCCACCGAGGCTACTCCTGTACCAACGCCATTAGTCGCGGTGACGGTAAAAGTATAAGCAACGCCATCAGTCAGACCAGTAATAGTATGGGTCAGGTTAGGGGTATCAGCATCTACATCGATGCCACCTGCCGGACTGGATGTGACAGTGTAGCCAATGATTGCATCCCCACCATTATCTGCGGGAGCGATGAAGCTTACGGTTGCCTGGGCAAATCCACCTGTAGCGGTGACACCCGATGGTGCATCAGGAATAGTGGCTGGCGTAACGCTGTTGGATGCAGTAGAAGCCGGACTAGTTCCATATGCATTGGTGGCGGTCACAGTGAAGGTGTATGCAGTACCGTTGTTCAGTCCAATAATCGTGTGGTTTAAACCAGTTGTTCCTGCATTACTATCCGTTCCACCGGCGGGGCTGGAAGTTACTGTGTAACCAGTAATGGTACTACCACCATCACTGCTCGGAGCGGTAAAGCTAACGCCAGCCTGGGCGTTACCACCAATGGCCGTACCGATGCTAGGTGCATCCGGTGCAACGGCTGAGCTAGCAACAGTCTGTGACACTTGAACGGCGGCGTTGTAGTTAGTATCACCCGCCTGATTAGCGTTGAGTACGCAGCTACCGGCTGCATTGAATGAGACGATGCCTGTGTTGATCGTGCAGATGGCGCTTGAGGCGGCGTCAACAGTGAGTGCTACGGTTAACCCTGAAGTGGCGGTTGCCGTTGGGGTGTAGGTCGCACCACCAACCGTGGCGGCAGGTGCAGTCGAGGTGAAGCTAACGGTCTGGCTGGCTTTGCCGACGGTGACACTTTGTTGCACTTGCACGGCGGCGTTGTAGTTAGTATCGCCCGCCTGATTAGCGTTGAGTACGCAGCTACCGGCTGCATTGAATGAGACGATGCCTGTGTTGATCGTGCAGATGGCGCTTGAGGCGGCGTCAACAGTGAGTGCTACGGTTAACCCTGAAGTGGCGGTTGCCGTTGGGGTGTAGGTCGCACCACCAACCGTGGCGGCAGGCGCAGTCGAGGTGAAGCTAACGGTCTGGCTGGCTTTAGGAGTTACACTGTTGGAAGCGGCTGAAGCTGAGCTGGTTCCTATAGTATTAGTGGCGGTAACGGTGAAGGTGTATGCTGTGCCATTACTCAAACCTGTCACTGTACAGGGAGATACAGCACAACCAGAGCTAGTAAGATTGCCCGGACTGGATGTCGCTGTATAACTTAAAATGGCACTGCCACCATCAGTCGCTGGAGGGGTAAAGGCAACACTGGCCTGGGCGTCACCTGCTGTAGCGATGCCAATGGTCGGGGCGTCAGGAACGCTAGCAAGAAGATCTCCCTGAGTGACCTGAAATATCATATCAAAGGCACCGCCAGAAAACCCACCAAGTAGGTCAAATGAGTACAAATCTCCAGATGGATACACATCGACAGCATAAAGTAGAGAAAGGAGTGGACCAGGACTTAAAACAAAAGTGTATGTAACGCCGTTGTTAATATTAACGTTAGCGTCCAGCGTTAAAACATTGTAGGTATAACTAGAATACGTTGTAGCTGTTACCGCTAATGGGCTTGCAAAAAACTGGGTATGTATTTTATTAGGAGCCGTTATTGTTGTCCCACTATAAATATCTAACGTAATACTGCCACCGCCTGTGGGACCGATGCCAGTAGCTACCTGAATATCTTTAATCACGCCCGTTTTAGTCGCAATAAAACTCTGACCTATATCAAAGCCAGCAAAACTTTCTGTTAAGGCCGGCTGACCAGCTGTGCCAATAACGACATCAACAAGAATATCAGCATAAACATCCATCGCTATTTGATTGAGTGCAAGCTTAGATTCGATTACCCCAGTTGCGACTTCAAGCTTCCAGTCACCTTCTAATTCACGAGAACCAGTAAGCCCTGTAGAAGCAGCAATATCGGCACCTGTTATCTCAGACAAAGCTTTAACAAAAGTCATGCCCTCAATACCATTGGCCACATTACAACCGTAAAAAAGAATATCACCGTCGACTGTGAGAGCTTTACCGATGGTAGAAAGTTCGCTCACATAAGTTTCTAGTTTTGAGTGATCAATTCTGGAAGAGCCAAGCTGTAACGATCCAGATTGGCCGTGAGAGATGATATGAAGTGCTTCAATGCCTGATCGGCTGCGTAGTGCTTCAGCCACCTGTTTTAGGCCATCACTCTTTTTATTGACCAGAACCACCTCAATATTGGGATCAATACCATCAAGCAGCGTCTTTCTCTCGGCAACAGCACTATCGATAAAGAGGATTTGTTTTACATGTATCTGGTTTGTGTCAGCTAATTTTTTTTGCGCTTGAGCAATCCCAAGGTGGTGAGCTATATTTGTATTCACCAGCGCTAACGCAGCCCCACCAAATAATGCCGAGGTCAGGACGAGTGCACCAAAAATAGATTTTATGGTTTTATTCGATGTAGACATCTGGATACTTCCTTTTATGCATATGTTTAAAGACAGCACTGAAGCTTGTCTTATTGAGGTACTGTTTTTTCATCCCGTTCAGCATAAGAATATAAAATACGTTGAATGTATTTATATTATTGATTAAGCCATAGCAGAGCAAGAACTATTCTTAAATGTATTCGTATAAGACCAGCTCATATCGTGAATCACTAAAAAGTGAGATAAGGTGACCACGTTTCAGCTTGCGGCATACTTCAAACGTATTTGGTTAATAGCTTATCCAGCTGATCAGCAAAAGCCTTCCGATCATTATTATTCAACGTTGCCTGTCCACCGGTATCAACGCCACTTGAACGCAACGATTCCATAAAGTCACGCATGTTCAAACGCGCTTTGATATTGGCTTTGGTGTAAAGCTCACCGCGAGAACTAAGTGCATAAGCCCCCTTCTCTATGGCTTCATCGGCTAAGGGGATGTCACTGGTAATAACCAGATCGCCCGCATCGAGGCGTTTGACTATTTCGTTATCGGCGACATCAAAACCTGCGCCGACCTGGATAAATTTGATATTAGGTGATGGTGGTGTTTTTATATATTGGTTAGCAACCAGTGAGACCAGTACACCGGTGCGTGTCGCAGCTTTAAATAAAATTTCTTTTATCACCACCGGACAGGCATCGGCGTCTACCCATATTTTCATGCGATTATCTTACTCACTTAAGATAACTTATCGTCCGCAACATGGTATTTCGGATCTTCCAACATGTTAACTTCAACCAGATCACCTGCTTTGGTTAATAGCTCGGTACATTCAGGGCTTAAATGACGCAGGTGCAGTTTTTTACCGGCCTTGATATATTTTTCCGCCAGATTATCAATTGCTTCAATCGCAGAGTGATCCGCGACGCGTGAATTTTGAAATTCGATAATGACATCGTCCGGGTCTTCGGCAGGTGTAAACAGATCAAGAAAGTTTTTCACTGAGCCGAAAAATAACGGTCCATTTAATTCGTAAACACGTGAACCATTTTCTACATCATAACTTTTCACATGAATATGACTGGCATTTTCCCAGGCAAAGAATAAGGCTGAGACGATCACACCAACGACAACAGCAACGGCAAGGTCGCTGAACACGGTCACGCCCGATACCAGTATTAGGACAAAGGCATCGGTCTTTGGAATTTTGCCCATGATGCGAAGACTGGACCATTCAAACGTGCCCATAACGACGATGAACATGACACCGACCAGTGCAGCCATAGGTATCATTTCAATCAGGCCGGAGGCAAACATGATAAACATCAACAGGAACAACGCAGCCGAAATACCCGACAGGCGTTGATGACCACCGGAGTTGACGTTGATCATACTCTGACCAATCATCGCACAACCACCCATGCCACCGAAAAAACCAGTCACTGTATTAGCGATACCCTGACCCATACATTCACGATTACCGCGACCACGGGTGCCGGTGATGTCATCAATCAAAGTCATTGTTAATAGTGATTCAATCAAACCCACCGCAGCAAGAATAATGGCATAGGGGAAAATAATTCTTAATGTTTCCATGCTGAATGACACGCCAGGAATATGGAAGACGGGGAAACCACCCTTGATGGAAGCTAAATCACCGACCGTCTTGGTGTTCATATCCAGACCTATCACCAATAATGAGACCACGATAATGGCGGCCAATGATGCAGGAAAAGCTGAAGTCAGTTTTGGCAGAAAATGAATAATGGCCATTGTTAATACTATAAGACCAGCAAAAATCATTAGCTCGTTACCCGCCATCCATTGACCACCGCTACCAGGAATTTGAAAGTGGGGAATCTGTGCGAGAAAGATGACAATCGCCAGTCCATTCACAAAACCCAACATGACAGGATGCGGCACGATGCGGATGTATTTACCCAGTCGTAATATTCCAGCAAGAATTTGTATCAGCCCCGTCAGAACAACCGCAGCGAACAGATATTCAACACCGTGTTGTGCGACTAGCGCGACCATGACCACCGCCATAGCACCGGTTGCGCCTGAGATCATACCCGGACGACCACCAAAGATAGAAGCCAGTAAACCCACCATAAAGGCGGCATAGAGCCCCACCAGAGGATCAACACCAGCGACAAAGGCAAAAGCTACCGCTTCTGGCACCAGTGCCAGAGCAACCGTCAGTCCAGACAGAATTTCATTTTGAAAACATACTCGACTTTGACAGCCTAACTTAAACATTAAAAACCTCGGGGATTATTGCGTCGTGGGAATGGGGGCGCATTCTAGCAAATTTGGTTCGACTATTAAATGACAGTCGTTCTCAAATCGACAATATCGGTATTTAAATGAGGATTTTTAACTGCTGATTTATTGGTTACTGGTTTCAGCCTGCAGGCTAGCCCAAAGCTGCAAGACAGCTGGTTTTAGAATGCCTGAGATCGATTGCCGCTTATGCCGGGCATCGAACAAATAACTGCGGGGTAATTCTCCGTACCAGTTGGGATCAATTTCATAACGCAGTTGCTGCGCCAGTTCATTTTGAAATACCCATGCATCAACCTGAGTAAAACCAAACTTATTTAACTTCTGTTGAATTTCTTTGATGTCGTCGGTGGTGTCGGTTGATACCAGTACCAGATCAAGTTGTGGCTGATTTTTGGTTTCCTCGGCCAGTATTGTCAGTTCTTTATAACAGGGTGGACAATCCAGCGACCAGAACACCAGCATGAAGGGCTGATTCTTCCGTTGTTCTAAAAATTGCGCATAGCTTCCGGCTTTGAATATATTTACTTCTTGCGCTGCCATGACTAAAGAACTGGCGCACAGTAGAAGACACAAAAAAACACTTCGTTGAAACATGATCTTAATCATTGTTGAGCGGGAACAACTGGTAATCCTGTCCGCGACGATGCCAGACGGCATAAACTTTCTTGCCATCATTGATCAATAAGGGATGATCTGAATTACCCGTGGTTTTTTCCAGGACTCGCGGCTCTGACCAGGTCTTGCCTGAATCAGGTGATTTCATGGTTAGCAACGTTGCCTGTTTGCCATCAAATTCTTTCCACGCTATAAAGACAGCCTTGCCCTGACTTAATACCTGGGGATGTGCTGCCTGTTTATTGTAATTACCAAAATTGATGGCGGTTGAAATATTTTTCCCCTGATCTGATGTGTTCGCATAAAACAGACCATGACGCTCTGGGGCATTATTGAACCAGACGAGATGATAACTACCATTATCGGCGATGGAAATATCAGGACCATGATGCGGACAGGCTTCGACCTGCCATTGATCATGACTGACCCGCACTACCTTCCCTGACTTTAACTGGCTATCAAATTTAACCAGGGCATGATCACGAATATTATCGCCAAAAATATGTCGCCATAAAACAACGGGCAGTTGATCATTATCAATCGCCATGACAACACGACAACACTGACAGCTGTTATCGATTATTTTTTCATTAGTATTAAATGTGATTCCACCATCGGTAGAAACTGCATAATAAACTGCCGCGCCATTGTAGGGCTGCCCTGCTTTCTTTGCCGCCAATAGATCACGTTTATCCAGCCAGGCCAGATATATATCACCACGATCATTAACTGCCATAGCATCGAACCGATGACTGGTAACAACCAGATGATCATTAACAGTAATTGGTTCAGAAAAATGTTTGCCACCATCAATCGAACGACTAAAACGGATATGACCACTGAAGCGTTTGGATAATTTTTGAGTCCAGGAAATATAAATATGCCCTTTGTTCGTTACAACAATTTTAGGGCGATTCTCACCCATGGCATAAATATTTTCGGCAACAGTGTTAACCGCTACAGGCGGACTGTAAGTTTTTCCTTTGTCATCGGAATAATTGACGTAGACATGTTCACCAAATACCCAGGCAAGCCATAACCTTCCGTTATTATCAAACACAGCACTCGGGGCATTGGCACAGCTCAGCGATGGCATAACACCCTGTTTATCGCAGACTGTATTTGAGATATCAGCATTATGATGCTGATGTTCTTTCATCGCCGCTTCAGCTGTTACCATGAAGCCAAATAACATTAAAAAAATCTGGCTAAGTAATGCCCCTTTGTACATGTGATATTCTCGTTGATATTATCGGTTAATAAAAATTGTAATTCACGCCCACATAAACAGCGCGTGACATACCTGGTGCATATTCAAATTTTTCAGGACCAAAACCAGCTGGAGTGTAGCTAGCATTTGTCGCATAAAGCTTATCTGCAAGGTTCATCACACGACCATATAGTTCCAGTTTTTTATCGAAATTATATTTTGCACGGAAATTAAGCAGATTATGACCACCATATTTATACGTATTGTCATTATCCATCCAGTATTCACCCAGACGTTCCCATTCAAGTTCTGCATTACCACCGTTCAATATTGAAGGTGTCCAGTTTAACCGGGTATTCATGATTTCACGTGGCGCTACTGCCATTTCGTTATCGGTGTAATCATTACCAGAATGTACCCAATCTGCATAGGTGTGTTTGGCGTATGAATAACTAAACGCCAGTTTAAGTTCTTCAGTCAGTTTATTATTTAACCCAAGCTCTATTCCCTGATGCTGTGTTTCGCCAGCGTTCACAGTGTAGCGAATGGTAGTGTCAACAGGATCGATGAAGGTAACCAGATCATCCTTTTTAATCATGTGATAAAGCGAGATTTCGTAATCAAAACTTTTACTCGCCTTGCCACGTAGACCAAGTTCGTAACTGTCGACCTTAACCGCTTCAAGATCTAACGATACCGCACTCGAACCGGGGCGGAATAACTGACCTTCAGATGGCGCACGGAAAGCACGACGATAGGAGGCAAAACCATTCAGGTCATCACTAAACACATAAGTCGCGCCCAGCTTAGGACTGAGCTGTGAAAAATTCACTACGGCATCAGTTGGACGATTGTTAGTTCTGTTTCTGATGCTGCCATTAAAATCTACTGAATATGAAGTTGGTGCAGCGGCTATGTTATCCGTATAGTCATAACCGATATGGTCGTAACGCAATCCTGCATTGAGACGTAAACGATCAGTCGGTGATGTTTCGAAATGTAGATAAGGCGAGATACCTTCGTAGGTTACATCGTAGTCATAAATGACTTCACCTAAAACATAGGAAGTGTAGATGGCACCCGTTTTGTATGCATCGATATTATTTTCAAGTCGTTCACCCGGTGTATAGTCAAAATCAACACCTGCAATAATACGGCTTCTACTGTCACCATCTAGGTCCATACGGTACTTGACCAGCATTCCCAATGAATCACTTTCAGTTGTCTTGATTGCCGGATCGTAACCAAATGACCAGTTAGGCATGTACTCCATCCGATTGTGGCGATAAAAAGGGGTGATACTCAATAAACTATCGGAACTTTCCTTTTCATAAGCGGTAGAAAGACGTAGAGCTTCGACTTCTCGATAGGAAATCGGCGTGTAGTTGATGGTTGGATCATCATAAAAATCTGCAGCTAACAGACGTGAGCTGCCTGCGGTCTGTTGATCGATGTTCGACGTGGTCAGTACTGTTTTTAATGTTGCGCCGCTTTCAAGTGAGTGATCCCACCTCAGCATGCCACCAACTCGATCATATTCTGTGGAATCACGCCAGCCATCGGTGTGGGTTAAATTAAGATCAGCACGAAAGCCATCGGTATCGTTACTATTACCACCGGTTAACAAAACGCGCTGCCAGCCGTTTGCACCGCCTTCCAGATTAATTTCAGCTTCAGCCTCCGTCGGTGATGGACGAGTCAAAACATTGATGACACCACCAATGGCATCACTTCCATATAAGGCGGTACCGGGACCCTTATTAACTTCAATGCCGCCGGCCTGAGGTACATTAACTTCATACATAGCATTGTGATTAAAGAAACCAGTTGAGCGTGTTGGAATACCATCTTCTAAATAAAGATATAAAGGTGAAGTACTTAAAGGCTGTCGAATCGCAGTCATATGGCCTTCACCGCCTGTTACATTAATATGCACACCGGGAATGCGACTCATAATTTCTGAAGGATGTGAAGGTTTAACATTGGCGATTTCTTCGCTATCAACCGTACCAACAGTCGCTGGTGTTTCTGCTTTGAGCGTTTTTTCCCGAGTTCCTGTGACTGTTATCTCGCCAAGGTTTTCCTGTTCAACTGCTGCTTCTTCCGCATAGACCGCAGTAACAGTTCCAAGTGATAGAACCGCTGACAATGTTGCGGTTAAGGGCATCAATTTCATTTCATATTCCTCATTATTATTTTTAAAAAACAAATAGTTAAATACTCTATAAAAATTACTTATTAATTCAATTGAAACTGCATGGCATAACTCACCTGCAAGGGACAATTAACTTCTGTTGGTGGAACTGGAAACGGCAAGGCACTGGCAATCGCCTGCTCGGCAGCTTTACGTAAAATTAGTGGGCCGCCGCTAGCTTTTAAATTATTAATGCCACCGTTATTCAACAATTCAAAAGTCACATCGATACTGCCTTTGATGCCACGACTACGTGCTGACTGTGGATAATATTTATGACCTTCAATATAGGTCAGCAGGTTATTTAAATAATGTTTCCTAATCGGCGCTGCATCTTTGGCCTGGCCGCGTTGAACTTGTTCTGCCACTTTAGAAGCGACTGCCAGCTCAGGAATCACTGGAGATTCTGTTTTGATTACTTCTGGTTTTTTCGTTGGCTTTGATTCTGCCTTGGGCTTGTGTGCCGGTTCAGGTGGTGGCATATCTGCCTTAACCAGTTGAGGCGGTTGTTTGGCAGGCTGCATCAAGTTCAGTGAGATTCGGGTAGAAAAATTTGGTGCCTGTGCCTGACTACTCATGGCGGTGTCTGTCAGTTGCACAAACAAGATCAGGTGCAGCAACACCGAAATCGCTATTGCGCCCATGTTAATACCTTGATCTGCTGTGACGTTATTGAGCATCATGGCTGGTCTGTAATGATATCCAGTGATTCGGCACCTGCCTTTCGTGCCGCATCCATTACTTTTACGGTTGAGTCCAGTTTCGAACTTTTGTCACCGTGCAAGACCACCTGCTTGTTAGATCGAGCTTGCAAAGATTGTTGTAAGACTACCGCCAGCTCATCAGATTTAATGATTTTTTTGTCTATTAATATGTCGTCATTATCATTAATGACTATTTCTAGCGCACCCTGATCTTCAAGATTGGTGGCACTATTTGCTTCAGGTAAATTTATGTCCAGCGACTGGTCTTTAACAAAGTGAGCGGTCAACATGAAAAAAACCAGTAACAGAAACACAATATCGATTAATGGTGTCAGGTTGGGCGTTTTGTGTCTGGAGGTAAGACCTTCAAATTCCATAGTGATAGCCCTTACTATGGCTCAACGTTTTCAATGACAGCGAGAGTATTTTTATGCGGCAGTGTCTCAATCAACATGGAGGCATAATTTTGCATCGCATGACGATGACGTTCTGCACGCCCCTCTAACCAGTGCAATAAAAACAGGATGGGCAATGCTACCGCCAGACCTACACCCGTCGTCAGCATGGCTTCCCAAATACCACCCGCCAGCATCTGCGCATCAACTTTGCCGCCCATTTCATCAATCACCATGAAGGCCTTGATCATGCCGGTAATGGTGCCAAACAGGCCTAGCAATGGTGCAGTATCACCTAAAATACTCAGTGTACGAAAACCCTTTTGCAGTCGTTGTAGTTCCCAGGAACCAATACGTGATGCCACGCGCACCAGATCAAGAACGCCCTGCTTATGTGCATGTAACAGGCCCCTAAGGACAGCAACTTCAGGACCGCGTAGGCCTTTGATCAATGATTGCACATCCTCAACTTTAGAGGCATGCTCCATATCACTGGAAAAAGCCTGTGGTAATCTGCCAATACGAAAGAAATGCAGATAACGTTCTAAGACGATGGCAAAAGCAATTATCGAATAGGCTAGTAGTATCCAGACAACTGGCCCACCTTTACTGAAAATTTCGGGTACACTCATAAACTTAATCACAAAAAATATTACTGTGTCATTGGTAACTTGCTGAAACCTAATCCTATCGAATATAAGCACACGCTAAAATGTGACACAGTGTCGCGCGACAAATTGTCGCAGCTCATTTATGAATAAACACAAAAGCTATAAACTACCGCAATGTTAAATGAACAACTCAACACCCCTGGAAACAATATCAATGTCCGGCGTATTATCTGGCTGAGATTAATCGTTCTGCTAGGTGCCATAGTTGCGGTCTGGTTAACCACTACCTATCTACACGTCGAACTGCCAATATTTCCTATTACAGTTATTTTATCGCTGACTTTCACGATCAGCATCGCTAGCCTTGTTCGCTTACGCATACCATTACCGGTTTCTAATAATGAGCTGTTTGCTCAATTGATCATTGATGTATTTGTTCTCACTTCTTTACTTTATTACTCTGGCGGTTCTACCAATCCATTCGCGCCATTATTTTTATTACCTCTGGTACTAACCGCCGCCACCTTATATGGCTGGTATGCCTGGGTGATGGTGGCTTTGACTATCGGCTGTTATTCACTATTATTGTTTTTTTACATCCCATTTCCTGAAACACACAATATGCATGGTGATGGATTCAGACTGCATGTTGTGGGTATGTGGCTAGGCTTTATCTTTAGTGCACTATTGGTCGCAGGATTTACAGCTCGCATGGCGATCACGGTACAACGTCAAAACAAAAAGATTGCCGATCTACGTGAAAAACACTTGAAGCATGAACATATACTGGCACTCGGAACCCTGGCAGCCGGTGCTGCGCATGAACTGGGCACACCACTTTCAACCATGGCGATCCTGCTCAAAGATTTAACACCGGACACGCCATTATCAGCATCAAAACTCAGTACCCTGCAAGGACAGGTTGCTCGTTGCAAAACAATACTGGGTTCTATCTCGGCTGCATCAGGTGGAATTCGCGCAGAGTCGGGCAGTGTCTCAAAACTGGACGACTATCTTTTAAATCTTTTAGGGCGCTGGCAACAATCACGTAGCGATGTTGTTGTTCAGTCTGATTTTAATGGCTCCCAACCTGCCCCTAGCATTGTTGTTGATCAAACATTAGATCAGGCGCTACTCAATATTTTGAACAATGCTGCCGATGCCTCACCTGACAATGTCGAAGTTGAGGGACAATGGAGTGATCAGGAATTAATACTGATTGTCTCAGATCGTGGTCATGGCCTCTCACCTGAGCTTGAAGAGAAGGCGGGTGAAACGATTATGAGCACCAAACAGGACGGTATGGGCTTAGGCTTGTTTCTAACCTACACCACACTCGAACGACTGGGCGGTGAAGTTCGTATATACAACCGCGAAGGCGGTGGCGTTAAATGCCAAATTAATCTTCCTTTATCTACAATAAAATTATCTAGCTAAATGACCGAGCACGAAAATATACAACAAGGTCAGACCGACCAGCCCAGTTTGCTAATTGTCGATGACGACATAGTATTCTGTGAAGTGCTTGCTGAAGCACTAACTAAACGAGGCTATACCGTTAGCACAGCGCACAACGTTGATGATGGTATTATGCAGGCAAAAAAAGAACCACCAGAATTTGCTGTTGTTGATTTAAAAATGCCGGGAAAATCTGGCCTTGAAATGGTTAGTGAATTAAAACGACAGGATGAACATACACGCATAGTGGTACTCACCGGTTATGCGTCAATCGCAACAGCAGTTGAAGCAATCAAATTGGGGGCTATACACTATCTGGCAAAACCTGCAGATGCTGATGGTATCGTTGAAGCTTTCTATCGCACCGAAGGTGACAAAGAAACACCGATAAGATCTAAACCTTTATCTGTAGGCCAGGTTGAATGGGAACATATACACAAAGTATTAACAGAATGCGAAGGCAATATTTCAGAAACAGCGAGAAGGCTCAATATGCATCGTCGTACACTGCAACGTAAGCTGGCGAAATACCCGGTTAGGAATTAAAAAATCAATCTTATTTTTGCTTACTATCAAGCACCCAGCATCTTTGGTTATTCGTGTAGCCAATATGCTCATAATAAGAATTAGCATCGGGTGCGGAAATTAATATTAACTTACATTTTTCTCCTAACTGATCCTGGGTAACAAGCTGCAACTTTCTACCCACTCCAGTATTTTGATATTGCTTATCAACGGCAAGATCAGACAGATAACATGCATAGTGAAAATCTGTCATAGAGCGAGCAATTCCAATCAGCTTTTCACCATCCCAGGCCGTAATCATTAAATTGCTATTATTAACCATACCTTGTAGGCATTCATGATCATCTATGGGTCGCCGCTCTGATAGAGTGGAACGAAGTAATAAATCAATAAATTGATCAACTGATATTTGAGCATTAATCTTGTATTCAATGCGTAGCTGTTCAAGGCAGCTTGCGCACAGACAATCATCATACTGCTTAGATATATTATCACGCTGGTATTGTTGCAATTCTACCAATGCACACTGACAATTTTTAATGTTATCATCTTTGCATTCAAAGTCTTTCTGACAACGAACACAACTTTTAATTTTAGTCATAGGTCAATTATTAAATGTTATTTACACCAGGATTTCTTATTCTCTTAGCTGAGATACTGCATGGCTCACGCTTAAACAATGAAAACAGCAAGCTATTCACACTCATTAAATATTCTAGCATTACAGTTTTTACAGATTGAACTATCAAGACGAGCATATATATTATGGATAGCACTTGCCTTTGAATCAAAAAAATGATCACTGCCAATTTTTTTAACAAAGCACGATTTAGCTGCAAATTCATAAACTGACGATTTCATACCAACAAAATACAAACCACCATTGTTTTTCCGTAACCTGTTATTCTCAGTAACAAGCACTTCTGCACCAGCAAGATCGATAAAATTGATGCCACTAGCTACAATCAATATATTATAAATACCTTCTTTTTCTGAAATGTTAGAAATAACTTTATTGATATAGTTAATCGAACCAAAGTAAATCGACATATCTACACGGATAATTTTTAGTTGCGGACATTGTTTAAGTGGCTTTTTATGAACACTGGAGAATTTTCTTTTGGCTCCGTTATAAGATACATCGATCGATAATGTTGGTATTTTTGGTGTCGATGTTTTCGCTAGAAACAAAACCAGTGACAACAAAACACCTAAATATATTGCAAATTCAAGTTCAAGAAATAAGGTAGCAAAAAATGTCGTTAACAAAATTGATGTTTCTGATTTACTCAATGTTAGTATTTGCGTAATGTGATGAAAATCAATGAGATTGTATGCGACTAATAAAATAATCCCACCCATTGCTGCAATGGGCAGGTATGCCGTTAATGGCGCAATCAGCAAAACGATGAACATCAACATGATTGCCGCTAATATTGCTGACAACGGAGTTTTAGCGCCTGCATCGTAGTTAATACCTGAACGAGTAAACGAGCCTGAGCCTGCATAGCTGGAGAAGAAGCTGCCCACCATATTTGACATGCCCTGACCGATAAACTCCTGATTGGCATTAATTCTTTGATGTGATTTAGTTGCCACTGCCCGACTAATAGAAACGGCTTCAATCAATCCCAATAAAGCCACGGCAAATGCTTCCGGTGCAAGCATCCTTATAGTTTCTAAAGAAAATTCCGGGCTTGAAAATGGTGGCAAATGTGCTGGAATTTCCCCGACGAGCGCAATGCTATCTGTATATTCTTTCAGTACTAGTGCAATAACACTGCCGACAACCATGCCCACTAAAAGATTTGGCAGTTTGGGATTAAGTTTCTTTACCAGTAGAGCTGCAACCATTGTGGCTACAGCAATGATCATAAGATAAAAATTTGTCTGTCCAATACCGTTATATATGTCAGCCCAGGTATTTAGAAATGACTCACCCTTAGGAACAGCAATTCCAAAGATATGTTTCATTTGGCTAGTGCCAATCAAAATCGCAGCACCCGCTGTAAAACCTATCACTACGGTATGTGAAACAAAGTTAACCAGCGAGCCTAAGCGTGCCAATCCAAATGCCAGCTGATAAACACCGGCCAGAAATGTAAGCGTCAGGGTTAATGATATGAATTCAGCCGTGCCCGGTTCTGCATGATGGCTAATGGCAGAGAAAACAACAATGGAAATAGCTGTCGTTGGACCTGATACCAAATGAAATGACGAACCGAATAAAGCAGCGATAATGGGCGTAACCATTGCCGTATACAGACCGTACTCTGGAGGCAAGCCTGCGATCATCGCAAAAGCCACTCCTTGCGGTAGAACTATGACCGCACCTGTTAAGCCCGCTATAAAATCAGCTTTAAATGATTCCCCTGTAATTAGTCGTAGCCAGCTCAAAAAAGGAAAAAATTCAGTTATTTTCATTAAGTTCTCGTGTTGTTATTTTCATCTTTGATTCTCGGCAAGAAATACCCGTCATCAGGACGACAAAATGGAGTAATTAAAAAGGCAGCCCAATACTAGAAACTGCCGGTAAATCTTGCCTGATTCATCGAAAAATGAAGAAATCCTTCTGATCTAATCAATAATTCGCACATTAGAGCACATTAATCTTAACTAATAATTAAGATTTTGACTTGTCTTGCATATACTGCTATAAAGTAATACAGGTGTATGACTATTTTGCATGCAATAACAGCCAACCTGTCACACACGATTAAAATAACCAATATATAAATGGGGAATAAAATGTCAGAAACAAAAACACTCTCGGAACAAACACAGAAAGCGTTGCAGGATTTTATTTCGAATATTCCTGAAGAAGCGCAAAAAATTGTAGGCGGTGCATTTGAGAAGCTACTGAAATCAGATGCCGGTGCTAATGCGCCAACGAAGGGAGAACAGGCACCTGACTTTGAGCTACCCAATGTTCGTGGAGATGATACGCGATTGACTGAACGTCTCAAGCAAGGTCCTGTGGTACTCAGTTTTTACCGAGGTGGCTGGTGTCCATTCTGCAATCTGGAATTCAAAGCTTTATCCGATATTCTTCCACAGATAGAGAACAAAGGCGCCTCACTGATCGGCATATCCCCCGAACTGCCCGATGCATCTCTCTCGACCATTGAAAAGCACGAGCTTCCTTTCGAAGTTCTAAGTGATAGCGGTAACAAGGTTGCAGATAAATACGGGCTGGTGATGACTGTCTATGAAGAACTCCACCCCCTCTATAAAGAATGGGGTATCGATATAGCTGCTGCCAATGGTGACGACAGTTATCGACTCCCTCTACCAGCGACATTCATCATCAAACAGGATGGCTCAATACATGCCTGTTATGTCAATAAGGACTACACCACGCGTATGGAGCCAGAAGATATTCTTACAGCCCTTGATAGTATATAAAGAATAGTGAAGCTGCGACACAGTCAAAAAAAAAGGCCCCCTGATAAACAGGGAGCCTTTTTATTTATATGGCGGACCGGACGAGACTCGAACTCGCGACCTCCGGCGTGACAGGCCGGCATTCTAACCAGCTGAACTACCGGTCCTAAAAATGGTGGGTGATGAGGGGATCGAACCCCCGACATTCGCCTTGTAAGGGCGACGCTCTACCAGCTGAGCTAATCACCCTTGTAGAGAAGGCGAGATTGTATAGAAAAATGGCTCTATGAGCTACTGCTAATACCGTTTTTTTTGAATAAATTTCAATATTTTTTGTTTTAATCATTAATAACGTTAATTCTCGCTACCGTGACATAATAATTATTGTAAAAATCATCGTCAGGCCCCTTATAATCGAAACATCACTGGTCAAAAGTGGACAACATATGACAATGCAAATTGAATTTCTCGGTGCGGCAGGTGAGGTGACAGGTTCTTGTCATCTCATCAAAGTCGGTGAACGTAAAATTCTTCTCGATTGCGGGCTTATACAGGGTCAAAGATCTGATGAGGACCGTAACAGACAGCCCTTCCCCTTTGATCCAGGGTCAATTGATGCCGTGGTGCTCAGCCATGCACACATCGATCATTCGGGTCGCCTGCCAATGTTAGTTAAAGCCGGTTTCAAAGGACCTATTTATACACATAGTGCCTGTCAGGACTTATGTCGCATTATGCTGAAAGATTCTGCCTTTCTTAATCAGAAGGAAACTGAATGGGAAAACCGTAAACGTCGCCGAAAAGATTTGAAAGATATTGAACCTCTATATACTGATGATGACGTTGCACATGCTCTGAGACAGTTTAGAGGTCTGGCCTATCTGCAACAGGAACGTATATTTCCCAATGTTGCTATTCGCCTTAACAATGCCGGGCACATTCTTGGCTCATCAATTATCGAACTCTGGTTAGAAGAGAATGGTGTTGAACGTAAAATTGTCTTCAGTGGCGATCTAGGCCGCCCTGATATGCCGATACTGAATGACCCTGCGCTGATTAAAAAAGCTGATCTGGTCATCATGGAAAGTACTTATGGTGATCGTCGTCATCGCAGTTGGGATGATACTCGTATTGAAATGGCCGATGTACTGAGTGCTGTAATGAATAGTCGCGGTAACATCTTAATCCCAGCTTTTTCGGTCGGAAGGACACAGGAAATTCTTTTTCTATTTGCCAAGTATTATAAAGAATGGGGGCTTGATCGCTGGCAGATTTTTCTAGATAGTCCACTGGCTATTGAAGCCACTAATGTTTTCACACACCACAGTGAATTATTCAATCCTGAGATGACAGCCTTGTGGGAAAAAAACAAACAAAAATCAATTCTGCCAAATCTTCATATTTCTCACACCACTAATCAGTCAATGGCCTTAAATCGCATTAGCTCAGGTGCAATTATTATTGCCGGTAGTGGTATGTGTAACGGTGGACGTATTAAACAACATTTCAAACACAACATCTGGCGCAAGGAATGTCATGTTGTTATTACCGGGTTTCAGGCACGTGGCACGCTTGGGCGCATCCTGGTTGATGGCGCAAAGCATATTCGATTATGGGGCGAGACTGTGCGGGTGAATGCAAAAATTCATACCATTGGTGGTCTTTCTGCACATGCTGATGAGTACGACCTTAAAAACTGGTATGCAAACTTTGCAGATCGACCACCGTTAGTATTGGTACATGGTGAAGAACTGGCGCTCACAAATCTCTCTGACACACTAAAATCAGAATTTAAGGCAGAGGTCATCGTGGCTGTACACGGGCAAAAAATAGATTTAACTAAAATTTAAAAACCAAACTTATCCTTAAGTTTATTTTTTAACTTGTCTGATGCCTCTTTTTTCTTTTGCGTTTTTTCTGAGTCAATTGTCGTTTTTAATGAAGCAATTTTCTGTTGTAACTGTTTTTCTCTGTCATCTATTTTGTTCTTGACTGAATTAAGCCTGGCTTTTTTAGCCTCTATCTTATCCATTGGTGATTTTAGCTTTTTATCAAGCTCTACTTTTAGCTCATCCTCAAACTTCTTTTTTTCTTGATTCAATTTATTTTTAAGCTGCCGACTCAACTGATTATCCAGATCGGAATCAATTTTAATACTAAGATTATTCACTGAGCCGTTGAACCGACTATCAATAGCAAAGGCACTCACACCTTTAAACGAGTTAGCAACCAGTGATGAGGTATCACCTGAATCAAACGCTACTTCTTTAAATCTCATTTTTGCCATGCCATTTAACGAGCCTTGCTGGAACCTGGCATTGAGATCAAAATCCATAACCGCCTGTTTCATTGTTAGCGGTAATTTATCGCTACGAGATAAAACAAAATCGTCAATCTTCGATTTAACCACACTGTATTTTATCTTTGAGAAACCGTTATTTTTATCAATATAATTAAATTCACCACTCACCGTTTCACTATCTTTATTAGATAATGAAACGCCCTGCAACTTAAAGCGTGTTGCTTCTTTTTTTATGGTCTGATCAGATGATATGGCAGTTATAGTTCCCTCGAACAGACCACGCGGCAAATTAGCGGTTATTGATGCCAGACCGATATAAACAACTGGCATGGGACGAAATTCATGAAAAACAACATCCCTGCCTTTGCTTCTTTCCACTTCAACTGTTTCGACTTCTTCCTCACTCGATAGATAAGGTTCTATACGGCGATACCATTTTTTAGCCAGTGCGGTATAGCCTGCCACCTGCTCACCAAAAATCATCTGACTAATATTTTCAGCATTCATATTATCCAGACTGTATTTACTTTTAAGCATGGCAATATCTTTGGCTGGCGCAGCTTTGACGACTTTCAATTCCGCATTAATACGTTTTATATCAGTACCGAACCGATCCTTCGCCTGTTTGACTTTTTTCACCTCTTCCTTTAACTCACTACTGAGTTGTTTTGCATCTTTTATGGCAGTGATTTTTTGTTTAGCATCACCCTTAGCCATTATTTTTATATTATTAAATCGTGTATCGTATTCATCTGATTTTTCTTTGTCAGGTAACGATTCACTAATTGTTTTCCATTGAACCTCAGTATCTGAAAAATCTTTATCAAGTTCATCTATCAATTTGTCAGACAATAAGGGGTTAGATGCAAGAATCGATTTCACATCAAGCACTTCTAGTTTAGGCATAGATATAAGGCTATCATCGGATACCGCATCTAATAAATCTTCATCATCACTCTGCACTATCAATCCCGGCTTATGGCGAGGCGTATCGATTCGAATACCATGTATTGATGCTTCATCAATAATAAGCTTACCTAAAAAAAGTTGGCCGAATGAAGCCGCAAACTTAACCTGATCAATCTGTACAGCATTCACCATCGCCTGTTCCTGGTCGGCTATCTGGATATTTTTAATTTCCAGTGTTAAAGGCGAATAACTAACATCGACGCTTTCAATATCAACTTTTGCGCCATTCATAGCAGTAAAACTGGATTCCATTAACGGCTTAAGAATAGTACCCGCAAATAATAATGCCGATGCAAATACCAGCATTGTGATAACAAATGTAATCAAACCACCCCAACGTATGCTTTTCATATCCCTACTCCGACAGTGAAGTGAAACGAGTGACTAGTTTGCTACTTTGTAACCAGTTAGCTAATTTAGAACGCTGCAAATACACTAAAACATGTGTTCGATAACGCTTGATCAAAACGTTCGTTATCAGAACAAACGGAATAAATGCCAATAATGTTGACACAAGGCTGCCTATTACAATGGTGTTATTAAAATGTGTAAGCCGCCAGAATGTAGAGTTGTACATACTCGTCCATGCCGCATGCAATGACTCGTGCTGCAATAACGTCACACCAAAACTATGGAATAGAGGGTCCAGCAGATAAGCCAGACCAGAAAATAAACCCAGAGCCAATAAAAACGCAGCCAGATTGATGCGAAAAGTCAGCAGCACAAAAACTACCAGTAAATTATGTAAGCTAAGTAAGGGGGTAAGCCCGACAATCATAGCCAGGGCGATACCCATACTTATTTGAATGGGCGCTGCTTCTGAAGCCAGAACTCTAAGGAATTTAATAATTTGCGTTATCATGATATAGATATCCTTAAATAAGCATTTGCAATTTACATGATACATCAATTCATTATTCAAATAGCTCCGCTACAATGAGGTAATTAATCAGGGAACGAAATCATTCAATGCTTTGTAAAACCAACTGAGACCTGTCCTTTGTAATCCTCATCAAAAACCATATCAATCGACATATCACCGCCCTCCTCTATGACTTTAACCTGTTTTAAATCGGGTAATCGAGTCGCCAAATAAGTACACAAAGCACTAGTCATGCCTTCATTGTCAGATTTTATTGCTGACAACATATTGGCGGTGACAAATTGAATTTTCTGACTCAAATCAGGCTTGCTGATATTTTCACCATCGATATTTATGCCTTCATCCATTTTTTTATCCATCTCATCAAGATATGTGAGCTGATAATCAGTGAGTGCTTTATCTCTATCATATTCAAGCTGAGCAATGCCATTCATTAATACAGCCATAATATTACTCATTATTTTCTATCCTCTTACCAAATAATTTTCTTGCAACGTTACGTACATCATGCCCAGCCGCCAAGACAGCAGGTATCGTAATAAGGGTGACTGCGGTAGAAAACATCAGACCCCAGGATAAAGCTAATGCCATAGGTGACACAAAATGATCCATGCCACCCCAGCCATAGGCGGTTGGTAACAATCCAACAACAGTTGTTGCTGCCGTCAGCAAAACGGCACGCAAACGACGACGACCAGCCATAATAATAGCCTCAATCAACTCTATACCATCCTGACGTGCCCGCTGAATAAACACCAACAGAATCAAAGAGCTGTTTACGACTACACCGGTTAAAGCGACCATGCCAAAACTGGAAAAAAATGATAGCGGCATAGGCTTCCAGAACAGATCGTGCAGGTAAAAACTAATAATAATACCAATAGCACCAAAGGGTATGGCCAGCATAACAATGAGCGGATAGGCCATATTATTGAATTGAATAGCCAGAATAAAAAATATTGCGATCAGGGCGAAAGCAAATGCCACTAACAAACTAACAAAAGATTCCTGACTTTTTTCTTCTTCACCACCGTATTTAACCTTCAGGTCAGATGCCACTGAGCCCACCCATTCCATCTGTTTATCCATCACTAATTTATTCAGCTCACGACTAGTGATAATTGTGGAATCAATGTCAGCAACCACATTAACAATTCGAATGCCATCCTTGTGACGAATCGTAGTAAAGCCATCATGTTGCTCGAATCTTGCAATTTTATTTAGTGGAATCAGGCCCTCTTTTTTATTTGGTATTAGTACATTCTTTAGCTGCTCGAATTCATTATTTTCAGATTCAGGATAGCGTATAGTGACATCAATTTCTTCTGTACCACGCCTGATGTTTGAAACCACAAGACCACCAACAGCTGCACGCACATGCGAAGCCGCCGTCGCAAGATCAACACCTGCATAAGTGGCTAACTCACGATCAAGCACGACATGCAATTCATCATCTCCTTTGTTAAGACCACTATCAATGGTAGTCACACCATGAACAGTTTTAAGAAAATCGATCAATCTTGTTGCTGCTGTTTCACAGGATTGTTCATTTGAACTGGAAATCTCTGCTTCCAGTGCGCGACCTAATGGCGGACCCGGACGGATCTCAGTCATTGAAATATCCAGATTTGGATAGTTATTTTTGAGCAACTCACCCGCTGCTTTCATATCCAGCAGTGCATCATGTTGTTGTCGGCTGGATGCCGGAGTATAGATAGCACGGATCTGGCCATAACGACTTCCACGTTGAGTTAGTGGGTCGCCCTGATCAAATGAAACATCACCAACATCGGATAAGGTGGTTTCCAGATTCTCAGGATTTATCACGCTTCGCAAATCACGATCAACCGAACGTAAATGCTCACGCATTTCTACAAGACTGGTACCCGGTGGCGCAGTAACACGAGCAATAAATTCTTCAACGCCCACTGGCGGGAACAACTGAAAAGACAAACTTGTTTTTGCCAGTACAATAGCACCAATTAACACAGCAAACGAAATACCTACAGTTAGCCACCTGAATCTAAGTGCTTTAGCCAGTAATTTTGCATAGGCATTTTCAAGCGCCAGCAACCAGCGACGTTCAGGTGGGTGTTTATCAGGATTAGTCACATGTGCCACATGACTGGGCAGAATCAGGAACGACTCAAGCCATGACAGCGATAACAATGTAATGACCACAATTGGGATCGCAATAATAAACTTACCGATCATACCCGTCATAAACATCATCGGCAGGAACGCTGCAATGGTCGTCAAAACAGTCGTTGTAACCGGGCCAATTAATTCAACAGAACCTTTAACGGCAGCCTCAACAGGATTAAGTCCGCGTTCCATATGATGGGTAATATTTTCACCAATAATAATGGCATCATCAACCAGCATACCCAGCACCATGATAAAGCCCATCATGGAAATCATATTAAGCGTCATACCCGTAGCGTATAAAATGGTAATGCCAGTCATAAAAATAATAGGCAGTCCCCAGGTAGTGGTCATTGCCACAGAGAAACGCAAAAACAATAACAATGAAACAAAAACCAGTACCAGACCCACCATTCCATTATTGGTCAAAACATTTAATCGCATCCGGGCAAATCTTGAATAATCCTGAAAGGTTTTTATATGAACAGCTTCACCATAACGACCGGGCACAGTCTCTATATAACTTTCGATCAGGTCAACGGTATCAATAATATCTGCATTGGCTTTTTTCAATACAAGCACAGACAAAGCCGGCTCACCCGCTACATCATGTAATGTAAAAGGTTCAACCAATGACTCACTAATGGTTGCAACATCACCAAGGCGAAGCACATTACCGTCAGCGTTTGCTCTTAACACTAGCTGAGAGGCATCCTCAACACTGCTAAACTCACCGACCAGTCGAACAGCCCTTTGCCCTTCACTGGTATTAAGATCACCACCTGGGGCATTAATATTCCAGCTCTTTATCGCTGAAGATATATCTGCAATCGAAATACGTTGCCGCTGCATCCGATCCGGATCAACCATTACACTGTATTCAGGTTTTCTATCTCCCTGCACAACAACCTTGGCAATGCCTTTTATTGCTAATAAGTCATCTTTTATGTCATCACCCAATCGCTTGAGCGCCAACTCATCCAACGGTGCAGAAATAGCTAGTCGTATTACCGGAAAAACGGCACCATCAACCTCGGTAACAAAAGGATCATTGGGTAAATCACTCGGTAGTTTAGCTTTATCAACCGCAATACTTATTTCACTGGTTAAGCGACTTCGGTTAGTCGCATCAGGGTCAAGCTCCATGGTGATGCGAGCAGAACCAGGAAACGACATGGAAATCATTTTATCAATACCATGCAAGGCTTTGAGTTCCTGCTCGATAGGTGTTACCACCAATTGCTCAATTTCTTTAGGTGATGCACCCGGATAAACCGTATCAATTTGAACAATATCTAGATTTACATTTGGAAAGGCTTCAATCTGTAAAAATTGTAATGAAACCACCAGCCCCAGAATTAATAAGAAAACCGAGACCAGGTTAACTATTAGTGGTCTGACAACAAGAAAGTGAATAATTGCTTTCATTGAACAGCCTCTGCGCTATATGACCCTTTTAAAAAATCCTGAAACACGGGTTTTTTAATTTCATCCCAAAGCTTACCTAGCATTATTTGCAGTTTGTAATGGCGTTTCATGAGAGATATTCGTTGCAACTCCAGTGATAATTTTGCCAGTGATAACTGGTCTTCAAATTTGATCAGCACATCTGTATCAATTCTTCCTGAACGGTATCGCTGCATAGCTTCATCTACTTTTATGGTTTCGCTTTTCAGGCTTTTCTCGTAGGCGTCAAGGGCAGAGTCGTTAGCCTTGATTTCTGCTAACAGACTGGATAAATCATATTGTAAATTTTCCAACAATAATTTCCTGTCTTGCAAGATAGCGCTGCGTGCAAGCTGAGCCTGGTACAATTTGGCATCAATACCACTTTTATCAATCATGCCTTTATACTCAAGACGCAGACCACCAGTCAGTTCAGTCTCAGAAGTATTGCCTGATGCGGTATCGCCTGCATAGTTTTGTCCACCGGCAAACCATACTAGATCAATCGCACTCTCTCTCTCATCACGACGTGTACGTATGGCACTATCTGCCAAAACCAATCTGGAGCCCATCAATTTAATTTTTGGACTATATTTTTGAGCTTTTAAATATAGAGTATCGAAGGCGTCTGTTTGCACATTGATTTTATGCGTAGTCGTAATATCGGAGTCCCAGGGTCGTTCCATTAAACGATTTAACGCAATCATCTGCTGCATCCAAGAGGTCTTCATATTTTTCTTTTCTGCGATAAGAGCATCTAGTTGTGCATTGACCTGAAGAATATCCTTTTCTTCAGTAACACCCAGTGATGTCTTATTTTTGATGTAGTTCTGAAGACGTTTTGCTCGTACAATCGACTGATCTACATTGGCAATTCTTGTCTGTAATACGGAGGCAGAAAAGTATAGATCAAGCACTCTAAGTGCTAACTGATCGTAGAGTTCATCTCTTTCAGCCATTGCAGCCTCAAGATCAAGTTCCGCTGAAGTTATTGATTCCTGAAATGCTGTGTATGCCGTATTCTGAGCTAATGGCTGACGGTAACTAACACCAAAATTAGTAGCAGTGGCAGGATTAGCCATGGCAGGACTTAAAACGGTTTCACTATCTTCTCGTCTAACGCCACCTTCAAAAATAAGGTGAGAACCAGAATCAAGCATTCGTGACATACCGGCACCCAACGCCATGCTATCACTCGGCGTTCCAAACAATCCAACTGCTCGTTCGATACCTGCCTGGGCGTCTAACTGCCAGCCAGTCTGACTATTGGCCACCTTGATAGATTGACGCGCACGTTCAATCTCAATCGCCGCCACATTTATAGAAGGGTAATGATCAATCACTTTCTGCAAGACTTGCTCAGGTGTCAGCGTTTCGGCAACACTAGTCGTACACAGGGTACAGAAAACTGTATAACTAAATAATTTAAAAAGGCTCATGTTATTCAATTTATGTGGCATATCCAAAGTCATCATATTAAATATTTAACGAATTAAATTAATACAGTTAGTAAAAATGATTTTTACAAAACAGCATATTAACAAATTCTAATCATCCTTAGACATATTTCACAGCCCAATTCAAAGTGATATTATCATCGCATAATCATAGAGTTACAAGCCATAGTTATACATAGCATTAATTATCCTTGAAACAAAAATGATCTTTTACAAAAAATAATAAATAATAAACTTGATTTACTAAAAATAAATAGGTAAATATAGTTATCATTCTCAACTGTACAAGCTGTAGACATAACTAAATAGAGGGGTATCAAATGAATATTTCAAAGTATCAGCCTCAATTTGATCGTCGTACACGCACACGAAGAGAGATCAAGCAATTGATCGCAGAGCGCAATAGTGTGCTGTCGCAATATTACAACCTTACCAGCCACATCGATGACTATGACACTGATGATGTTGATTCATTAAAAGAGTTACTGCAAGACTTCTGTCAGGACATGGTTGACTATATAGCTACTGGTCACTTTGAGATTTATCATCGCATTGAAGATGGTATCGAACGCCGAAATGAAATCCTTGAGCTCTCAGAGGAAGTTTTTCATAAAATCATCGACACCACCAAGGCAGCAATTAATTTTAATGATCTATACGACTTTTCAGATGAGCTCAATCTTGATAGCCTGAAAAACTTCCCTCATCAACTCTCCGAACTTGGTCAAAACCTGGCAACAAGAATTGAACTGGAAGACAGGTTCATCAACACACTGCTTACTCAAAAACCCAGGTTAGCGTATAGCGCGCAATAAAGCTAAAGTTTTAGTGCGTCAATTTGCTGCTTACTGATACACCAACATTTGTGCTTGGGCTTTTTCTTAAAGTCTTCAGAAACTGTTAGCGCAGTAATGTCCTGAATAAAATAATCAGTTAGCTGAGCCAGATCAAGCTTAAACTTTTTGGCATTACAGGAAAAAATCAACATCCCCTCTTCTTCCAGTAACTTCATAGTGAGATTAATCAGTTCGACATGATCACGTGTCACATCAAAAGTTTGCGTCATCTTTTTTGAATTAGAAAAAGTAGGAGGGTCTAAAAATATCAATTGATAGCTATGCCCTGCCCTGCTTGCGTCCCATAACCACTGCGTACAATCGGCCTGGATAAACTGATGACTTCGAGAAGTAAACTTATTCAGCTTTAAATTTTCCTTCGCCCATTCAAGATAAGTATTAGACATATCAACCGTGGTGGTTGAACGCGCCCCACCCGCTGCCGCATATACGGTTGCTGTACCCGTATAAGCAAACAGATTCAAAAACGATCGGCCGTCTGAATATTTATAAATTAGCTTTCTTGCATTTCTATGATCAAGAAATAGTCCGGTATCGAGATAATCGTATAAATTAACCTTAAACTTTAAACCATGTTCGTGTACAACCAGCGAACGCTTTTTATCATCCTGCTTTTCATATTGCTCTGCGCCAGACTGGATTTTACGGGTTTTCAAAACTACGTGATTAGGGTCAATCTCAAGCACCGATGCAAGAATGGGGATTGCCGCATTTATTCGGTGAAATGCGGTGGCTGAATCGATCGTTTTTGGTGCTGCGTATTCCTGTACATGTACCCAGTTTTCGTAGATATCAATAGCCATGGAATACTGCGGGATATCCGCATCATAAACACGGTAACAACTGATATCATTTTTTCTCGCCCATTTTCGTAGGTGCTTGAAATTCTTTTTTAAACGATTTTCAAACATATCGGCACTTTCATGACGAACGTCGAGAGAGGAGATCTTGTTGTCTAACTTTTTATCACCAGGCGATACATTATCAGCCTGTTTGTTTTCAGTAATGGAACCGGCACGAGAAGCTTCATCGTACACTCGCATATGGTACTGATGCAAAATACATTTAAGCGCGCCATTATATAAAGTATTTTTGTGATGTGATCTTAACCCAATAAACCTGGCTAATTCGGGGCTTGAAGTAAACACCGCCGCATCCCAACCGGCATAGTTGTCTTTAAGTGACTGCCCTAGTCGATAATAAACATTTTTTAATTGTTCAACCTGACCCAGTCTTTGTCCATAGGGCGGATTTGTCACCAGTAGACCTGGTGTTTCTGGTAAGCCAGGTATCACATCTGAAACATCCTGCTCATACAAAGTAATGCAATCGGAAAAACCTGCAGCTTCGATATTATCTCTTGCTACATCCAGTACATTTTTTGAATTATCAGAACCCACAATAACAGGCATTACAGACTTATCTTTTACACCCTTTCTAGCATCGTTAAGCAGGCCTTGCCAGCAATCTTCATCATGTTGTTTCCAGGCGAGAAAACCATAATGTTTTTTTAGAATACCCGGCGCCATATTTGCGGCTATGTAAGCAGCCTCAATCAATAGCGTACCACTGCCACACATAGGATCGCACAAAGGCAAACCTTGCTCAGCGAATTTGGGCCATTTACTACGTAATAAAATGGCAGCAGCCAGGCTTTCTTTTAAAGGTGCAAGCCCAGTTTTTTGGCGATATCCGCGTTGATGCATTGGCGCGCCGGATAGATCCAGATAGACCATGGTTTCAGATTGACCGATGTAGACATTGACTCGAATATCTGGATTCTCGCGAACAACATCTGGTCGGGCATTTTCCTTTTCCATAAACCGATCGACTATCGCATCCTTGATCCTTAATGTTGCAAAATGACTATTGGTCATCACATCATGTGCAGCAAAACAGTCAATAGCAAAACCGTTATCAACAGTAAAATGTGACAACCAGTCTATCTGTTTTACACCTTCGTACAAATCATCATAATCTTTTGCTGGGAAATTGGATAAGCGTAATAAAATACGGCTGGCAAGACGTGACCATAAACATAATTTATAGGCATCCTCAATACCACCTTCGAACGCAATGCCTGCTACCTGCTGTTTAATTTCTTTTAGGCCTAGCTGCTCACACTCATTAACGAGCATATCCTCAACACCTTTTGGGCATGTAGCGAAAAATTTAAATGTTTGCATGAGTTCTTATCTTTCCAGGCATTAACGATTAAGTTGTAGTTGAGCCAATTTTTCGTGAATCAACTTCAAGTAAAACCGGCACACCCAACCTTATTGGGTAAGCCAGCCCATCACGGCGACATATCATTTCATTTTTTTTCTTTACATATTCGAGCTTGCCTTTACAAACAGGACACACCAGTAATTGCATGAGTTTTTTTTTCATGCTTTAGAACCTGAATGCTGGCGTAATTTAGACAATAGCTTCTGACAAAAACTATTTGATAGCTCAGCACTAACCGGCACATACCAGAAATTATCAGCAGAGAAGTTCTGACATTTAACCGCATCTTTTTCTGTCATCAAAATATCCAGACTATCATTAAAGCAGAAATCATCCACAGAATATTTATGGTGATCAGGCTGTTCATGCTCAATAACCTCGAGACCTGTTCTGCGCAGCTGGTCAAAGAAGCGTTTTGGGTGGCCAATACCCGCAACAGCATGTACTTGCTTTCCCTTAAAGCTATCGAATTGCTTTGATTCATTTGTATTTAGGTTAACAACATCAGAAAATTTCAATGAGAAATTATCGTCACGAATATCTGCACTTTTTGCTGAGAAATGATCAACCACAATATCGACCTGACTTAGCCGTGCAACAGGTTCACGAAGCGGCCCTGAAGGTAAACAAAAGCCATTGCCAAATTGACGACCCTTATCAACAATGGCAATTTCGATATCTCGCTGTAAACGATAATGCTGTAAACCATCATCAGAGAGGATAACATCACAGTCGCTACTGGTGAGCAGAAGCTCTGCGGCAGCAACTCGGTTGCGCCCAACTACCATGGGACAATTTGTACGAGCATAAATCAAACAAGGTTCATCACCTATAACATCAGCCCTGTCAGTTTCTCTAATGAGATATTCACCTTCAAAATCACCGCCATAACCACGACTAATAACACCCGGCTTATAACCTTGTGATTTAAGTAATTCACATAAGGCGATTAACAAGGGTGTTTTACCGGTGCCACCAACAGTAATATTGCCGACAATAATCACGGGCACTGATAATCTAAAGCTTTTAAATATTCCGGTACGGTAGAAAATCTGACGAATAAGAATCAGCAGGCAATAAAGAGAAGCTACAGGCAATAATAACCATGCAATTGGATTTTGACTGTACCAGTAGGCATCGATGCGCTTCATGGTTTATTCGTTTGCTTCAGGTTCAGGCTCTTTAAACTGCATTTGGTGTAAAGCTGCGTAATGTCCATTTTTTGCAATCAGATCTTGATGATTTCCAGTTTCAACAATTTCACCATTATCCATAACAATAATCACATCTGCTTTCTCAATGGTTGAAAGACGGTGTGCGATCACTAAAGTAGTACGATTCTTCATCAATGTTTCCAGTGATGCCTGAATATAACGTTCAGACTCATTATCAAGTGCTGAAGTAGCTTCATCTAAAATCAACACCGGTGCATCTTTTAGTAAAGCGCGTGCAATCGCAATTCTTTGACGCTGACCACCTGATAACATAACCCCACGCTCACCCACCATAGAGTTATAACCATCGTTCATTTCATCAATAAACTTGTCAGCATAAGCCAATTTGGCAGCTTCTTCGACTTTCGAATGATCCGTATCCAAAAAACTGCCGTAAGCAATATTGTGTTCAATGGTGTCATTGAATAAAACTATGTCCTGGCCCACATAAGAAATCTGCGAACGTAGATTATTCAATTCATATTCACCAAGCTCATGACCATCAAGCTTTATTGTACCTTCATTAACTTCATAGAAGCGCGGCAACAGATTGAGCAGCGTGGTTTTACCACTACCTGAACGCCCAACAAATGCAATTGTTTGACCAGCACTTATCGTGAAATTGATATTTTTTAAAGCTACGCGATCATTTTCCCCATATCGAAATGAAACATCGTTAACTTCAATATCGCCATTAACTCGATCCACGGTATAATTTCCCGTGTCTTTTTCTTCAACCATATCAAGTAAATTAAAAACACTTTCTGCTGCAGCAATACCTCGCTGTAAGTCAGCATTAATATCAGCCAGGCGTTTTATCGGTGCAAACAGCATAGCCATCGCCACCATGTAAGAAGTAAATGTGCCTACCGAAACTATCTCCATCGAATCTTCGTTGGTGGCAATATAAATCACCCCGGCTAAAGCAATGCCTACGATCAAACGTAAGATCGGTGAACTCAAAGCTAATATTGCAATCAGGCGCATATTCTGACGACGATTATCGTCATTAATATGATGAAATTGTTTCTCTTCATAATCGTGGCCACCAAACATCTTGACCACAATCTGACCTTTAATGGATTCCTCAAGAACCTTGGAAACGTCTCCCATACTTCCTTGAATACGACGACTTACCTTGCGGAATTTTTTTGTAACTAAAGCCACTAACAGAACGAGAAAAGGACCTGCGAACAAAAATAACGACGCTAACAGTGGGCTCAAATAAATCATCCATGCCAACAAACCAATGATAGTAAAAGTATCCCGTATTAAAATGGTAATTACTTTTGTTGACGCATTAGCAACCTGTTCAACATCAAAGGTAAATTTAGACATTATTTGACCAGTTGTCGCCTGGTCGTAGTACCCTTTGGGCAAGCGTAATAAGCGTCTGAACATGTCATCACGCAATTCCATGATCACCCTTCGACCTACCCAGCTCATCCCATACATTGAAATAAACATGGCAAATACGCGCACCACAAAAATACCGATCAGAACAAACGGCAAGAGCTTTATAATTTCGGGATCACGATCAACAAAACTGCCATCCATCAGCGGTTTCATATAGGCGGCTAATGCAGTATCTGTACCTGCAACCAGAATCATACCAACTATGGCAATAGAAAAGACTTTCCAGTAAACCATGGATCGAGAAAGCAGACGTCTGTAATACTGATAAGACTCAGATTTATCTTTAGTTTTAGAATTCATTGAGAAGAGTTAATTACTGGTTTTCAACCGTTGCTATAGAAAGTTTGGTTAAGCCTAATTGTGATGCAGCATCCATCGCACGCACCACCGACTGATGTTCAGTACGGCCATCCGCACGCAGTAACAAAGTCACATCTGTTCGCTCACCCACTGTTTTTTTCAAAGCACTTTTAAGTGTTTCAAGCTGTTCATTCACCACTTGTCGATCATCAATATAATATTTACCTTTTGAATCAATTGATAAAACTACAGGATCATCCACTTTTTGTTGTGCCTGTGCCTCGGCTTGTGGCAGCTGAACTTTTAATTTTGCATGGCGATCGAATGTACTGGACACCATAAAAAAGATCAGCAGCAAAAAAACCACATCAATTAGAGGCGTGAGGTTAACCTCAATGCCTTCTTCTTTTTTATGACCGGGACGTAAATCCATAATTAATTAATCAGTAACTAACGGTTGTTATGCAGGACATCGACCATTTTGATGGCTTCACGCTCCATCTCAACCACGATAGTATCAATACGGCGTCGGAAGTAACGATAGAACACCAGACTCACAATCGCCACTGATAAACCACCCGCTGTGGTCACCATGGCCTGTGAGATACCACCTGCCAGCGCTCCCGGATCACCGACACCATGTGTCGTAATGGTGGCAAATACAGCAATCATGCCGACAACGGTACCAAGCAAGCCCAACAGGGGAGAAATTGAGGCAATAGTACCCAGAATATCAAGAAAGCGTTCAAGCTCATGCACTACTTCACGGCCACGTTCTTCAATACTTTCTTTAATGCGTTCACGTGGTTGATTACGATTAATCAGTCCAGCACTCAAAATTTTACCCAGTGCCGATTTTTTACTCAGCAATTCAATGTCAGAAGCCTGGAAAGTATCATTTTTTACGGAATTCCAGACAGTAGCAACAAGGTGCTTTGGCAGCACCTTATCCATGCGTAAACTCCAGAAACGTTCTGCGATAATGGCTAGAGAGGCCATTGAGCATAAAATGATCGGTATCATCAACCAACCACCAGATTTCACCATTTCAAACACAATTCACCTACCGAATATAACAAATGTTAGAGACTCACGAAAAATCATACTGCAAGTCATTTATATCGGGCGTATCTTACTTGATTTACCACCATCTCTAAAGGATTCATCACTATTAGTCCGTAATTATATGATTCCAGTATTTTCGTTGGTTTTGACGATATTCATCAACGACTACGGGCGCATTATCAGCATTGAATAACACTGTCACCGCACCCACATGGCCGCTGTAATACACCGATGCACCAATATCGCGGTAACGCTCAACTACCCCCTGTTTTGGATGATGATAACGATTCCTGTAGCCCACAGGCAATAAGGCTATCAGCGGCTTTACAGCTTCAATAAATGCCTTAGTTGAGGAGGTCTTGCTGCCATGATGAGGCACCACCAACACCTGTGCCTGTAACTCATCGCCATAGCTTTTGATCAATTGCCTTTCTACTTCAGTCTCAATATCAGATGTGATCAGTAAGCGACTATCACCGGTTGATACCTTCAGAACGCAGGCATGGTTGTTCCTGCGTGAATAGACTCGGTCTTGCGGATGAAGAAACTCGAAATCGACACCATCCCACTGCCAGGAATCCTCCCTAAAACAGGCACGTTTATTTTTAGCGACTATCGGCTCAAGATCCTGCCCGACCACTTCAACGTCGGGATATACATTCACAATCGCCTGCGCACCTCCGATATGATCTGCATCACCATGGCTAATGACCAACTGATCCAGCTGATCAACCGACCAATGACGTAAAAATGGAATCACCACAGCCTTACCAGCATCGAGTCGTGAGCCAAACTTATTTCCGGCATCAAACACCAGAGCATGATTACGGGTTCTTATGACCACCGAAAGCCCCTGCCCCACATCAAGATGCGCCATCTCGAAATCGCCAGCAGCAGGTCTGTCAGCAGTATTCATGATAATAGGCAACAACATCACCCCGCCCAGCCAGCGTGCCGGGAAACCTTTAGGGGCGAGCAATAAGGCGACTCCAATCAAAGCCAGCAGCAGCATCGGCCAATCCGGCGCGGCTTTAATCCAATAGGCCCAGGGGTGCATCGATAAAGCCTCGATAACAGGCCAAATTAATGCTAATAGCTTATTGGCAGTAATCAATAAATACCCGGAAATAAGCGAAGATAACGGCATTAGCAATAACGCCAACAGCACCAGAGGCACAACCAGAAAGCTCACATAAGGCACCAGAATCAAATTCGCCAGCGGTGAAATCAACGATGTTTGCTGGAATAACAGCAGCGAGAAAGGGAACAACGCCAGTGCAATAGAGAACTGCATCCATCCCCACTGCCTGATACGAACAGACCAGCCCTGACCGTTACTCAGACGACCCGAAAATACATACAAAATGACCGATACGGCAAGAAATGAAAACCAGAACCCGACTGAGAGTACTGAAACAGGATCCCACAAAATAATGGCAAACAAGGCCGTCGCCATGATGTTGACTGATTTGAAGTTACGTTTGAGTAACAGCATCAGCACAAAACTGGCCAGCATCAATAAAGCACGCTGAGTTGGAATCGACAGGCCTGCCAGCAAGGCATAAACAACAGCAACGCCCAGCCCGGCAGACATAGCGAATTGCTGCGCGGGGATATATTTCATCAATGCTATTGGAACAAGACGGCGTACTATCCAGAAACCAAAGGCCGCCGCCAAACCAATATGCAGGCCGGAGATGGCCATGAGATGATTGGTGCCAGTGCGAATCAGTGTATCCCAATGTTTATCACTGATAGGTGAACGATCCCCCACCGCCAGTGCCGTGATCAGGCCCACCTGCTCTTCGTCCTTGAGGATTAGCTGAATATCGGCACTGATTCGCTGTCGCAACGCGTCCAGGGAGAAGACACTGGCATCCGCCAATTTTCTATTGTCATCACTTTTTCGAATATAACCTGTGGCATGGATATTTTGCTGATACAACCAGCCTTCATAATCAAAGCCACCGGGATTCATGAAGCCATGCGGCGGCTTCAGACGAACCCGCAAACGCCAGTGTTCTCCGGCATTCACGGGTGGGCCGTAATACCAGCTAAGACGCAAATATTCCGGTAATACGATGCTCTTATCCTCAATTTCAAACTGACTCACCGCCAGCATAAAACGCTGAACATGGTCATCTTCCATGGGGATACCCTGAATTACACCTTCAATCAGAAACTCCTGCCCCGCCAGATTTTCAGGCAGTTTATGATCCAGATAATTACTGGCATGGAAGCTTATCCAGCAGGCTCCCAAAAAAATAAAAATAACCAGCTCAAACAGCCAGCTAAATTTTTTATCACGAAACCACCAGCATGAGAAAGAGAGCAGGAAAATAACAGGCAAAGCTGCTATTAAAATAGAAAAATCAGGAATTTCGGCCAGCTGCTGGATTAGCATGACACCGGCCAGAAAAGACAGCGCTTTAAGTAGCATCAAACATTCCCTGTAAAACCTCCATTTTCCCCTCTTTGATTTATATCAAAATCAAGTCCATAACATATAGCGTTTGCCCATAGGCACTGCAATGATGATAATCTAACATCTTTTAATTTGTAGCACACAATCTATGCCGCGTAAATTCCTGAAAAGGTTCATGCCCGACCCGCATGAACTCAAAAACCACAAAGTACTGAGCATGTTCGGCACCCTGTTACACGACCCAAACCTCTGGCATATGAACCGTCGTTCCATTGCTAACGCATTTCTGGTTGGATTATTTTTTGCCTGGTGGCCGGTGCCTTTTCAGATGGTATTAGCCGCCGGCGGCGCTATTTTACTGCGCGCCAACTTGCCCATGTCGGTTGCACTGGTATGGATCACCAACCCCGTCACCATGCCACCGATGTTCTATTTCGCTTATGTGGTGGGAACCTGGATAATCGGTGTACCGGAAATGCCTTTCAGCATGGAACTCAGCATGGATTGGCTAATGAGCGAATTGTCGATCATCTGGAAACCATTTCTCACTGGATGTCTGGCACTTGCAATTTTCAGCAGCATTACAGGTTATTTCGGCATCACATACATCTGGCGTCATCATGTAAAGAAACGTCGTAAAAGCAATCTAAAAAAACGACCATGATCTGGAAACCCCACGCTACCGTTGCCGCCATCGTTGAAAAAGACGGTAAATTTCTCATGGTCGAAGAAGAAGCCGGTGGAGAAATAGTTTATAACCAGCCCGCAGGACATCTCGACCCCGATGAAAGCCTGATCGATGCCGTGATTCGCGAAGTTCGCGAAGAGACCGCCTGGTTATTCACACCAGAAGCCTTAATCGGTATTTATCTGTGGCCACAACCCAATACTCAACGTACTTTTTTGCGTTTTGCTTTTTGCGGTAGCTGCAGCGACCATCGGACAGGTCAAGCACTGGACGATGGTATATTGCGTGCTTTGTGGATGAGTAAAGATGAATTACAAAAAAACAAAAAACTACGCAGCCCCATGGTTTTACAAAACATCGATGACTATCTTGCGGGTCAACGTTATCCCCTGGATATACTTTCAACTGTTGATTACGAAAAATGAGTAACAAAGAAAAAATCATCGTCGGTATTTCCGGCGGCGTAGACTCATCCGTTGCGGCACTATTATTACTCGAACAGGGTTACCAGGTCGAAGGCCTTTTCATGAAAAACTGGGAAGAGGACGACGATGCAGAATACTGCGCGGCGGCAGAAGACCTGGCCGATGCACAATCCGTCTGTGATGACCTTGGCATCAAATTACACAGCATCAACTTCGCCACCGAATACTGGGATCGAGTCTTTAAACATTTCCTCGATGAATACAGCGCAGGCCGCACACCTAACCCTGATATTTTATGCAACAAAGAAATTAAATTCCGCGCCTTTCTAGATCACGCACTCGATCTTGGCGCAGACAAAATCGCCACGGGTCATTATGCACGTACCGCAACTGTCGATGGCAAAGCACAGTTATTACGCGGACTGGACAACAATAAAGATCAGAGTTATTTTCTTTACACGCTCAACCAGCATCAACTCAGTCATACTTTATTTCCTGTCGGCGAATATCAAAAAGAAAAAATACGCGAACTCGCTGAGCAGCGTGGCCTGACTACTTTCAACAAAAAAGACAGTACCGGCATTTGTTTCATAGGTGAACGTCGTTTCGACACATTTTTGAAACAATATTTACCCGCTAAACCCGGTGACATCAAAACCACCGAAGGTGAAACCATCGGCAGACACAGCGGGCTGATGTATTACACCATGGGTCAACGTAAAGGCCTGGGTATTGGCGGACGACAAAACGCCGAAGAAGAAGCCTGGTTTGTGGTGGATAAGGATCTGGCCAACAACATCCTCATCGTCGGCCAGGGACACAACCACCCACGCATGCTGCACAACACTCTGGAATGCAAACAACTGGACTGGGTTGATCCTGAATCAATGACATTCCCAATGAACTGCACGGCAAAAAACCGTTATCGCCAACCTGACCAAAAATGCACCGTTGAACAAATTGGCGACGACCATTTCAAAGTCAGTTTTAACGAAGCTCAACGCGCAATCACACCTGGCCAATCCGTGGTTTTTTATCAGGATGAAATTTGTCTTGGTGGCGGTGTCATCGAAACCATGTACAACAACTAACAACAAAATACATAAACAATATGCAACACACAAAACGCGAACAAACTATTGCACTGGCCGGTGTCTTTCAGGCGGCATCACTGGTTGAGCAAATTGCAACCAAAGGCATGGCCAACAGCGCCATTATCGAAGCCAGCATAGAGTCACTATTTCGTTTTGATGTCGATAAAACAGAAAATGTGTTTGGTAATCTTGCTGGTGTGAGCAGCGGCTTGCGCGTACTCTGTGAACAAGCTGGCGCACTAAAAAATGGTCGCAATCTTGAAGTCACTCAATACGCTATCTCAATGATCGCATTAGAAAAGAAACTTTCAGCCAACCCTGAAATGCTTGACCAGATCAGCAAAGGATTAGAAGAGATACAAAAATCACTGGACTTTTTCAGCCTTATGCACGAAAACGTATTCGCCAAAATTGGCGGCCTGTATAAAGATACCATCAGCACACTGCAACCAAAAATAGTAGTACAGGGCGAACGCACCTACCTCAGCAACGAAAGCAACGCCAACAAAGTTCGTGCTCTATTACTTGCTGGCATTCGTGCAGCTGTTCTTTGGCGACAGTGTGGTGGCTCACGCTGGCATATTTTGCTGGGTAGAAAAAAATATCTTAACGAATGCAAAGCTTTACTGGCGGAATTATAGTTCGTTTGACTTGAGGTCGCTTTATGATTGATTACTGATTTTGGGCAATACGAGTCCATCAGAATTTTATTTATGGCAAAAAAAACGGCAGTCATAAAGACTGCCGTATCATGCGCTACTATTAATTTTAACTTCCATGAGCATTCTGCATACTCACAGTCGTAACAATACCCTATAAAAGCATTAATCACATAATCAGCAAATACTGATATTAAAGCCTAAGTTGAGCTAGTACAGAGCAACATCTATTATCGAGAAAACCAGTACTTCTTGTGTGAAGTGGGACTATGAAAGTACTTGTAACGAAATAATGCATCTTTTCCATGACAATCTGCGCATACTATATTGGAAGAATGTTCGGCACGAAGAAAACTGTTGGTAACATCACCTTCAGTATTTTTTCCTGCCCCCTTTTCATCTTTTCCTGTCCACCATTTATGTGCATCATGACACGTAGGACATGCCACTCCCCCCATAGAACTAGTTTTGCTATTTTCGTTATATACAGGCAATGCTGTATCCACCTTCATCCCATAACGTGTACGTAATTCCTGACTCCAGACTTTTGCATCTTTTGGGTGTTTATTGTTACGTGGTTGTTTTTGTTCCCCGGGTTTGTTGTCAGCATGGCAACTTTTACATAACCCATTTATCACGAGATCATCATTACCTATATTTCTCGCCCATAAATAAGGGTCACCTGATGCATTATGAACCTGATGGCACTGACCACAAACACCGGACTCGTCGACTTTTTTTCCTTGCAGATTCATCGTTTCTGGCGCCGTAACATTGAGATCATGTTCTGTACCAAGTATTAGGTCTTTATTTCGATGGCAATCGGCGCACAATTTACCATTGATGGCGGTCACTCTCAAAAAACTATTGGTTGAGTTGCCTTCGACTTCTAATATAGAACCTTCCTCACTCAGTGGATTGTTCGGGTCCCATTGATGTAAATCATGACACGTTGCACAATCAACATTGCTTCCTTCTTTGGCTTCGTCCTTGCCGAATAAAGGTAATCCAGATTTGCTCATCCCATTGGCCAATTTACCGAGTGGATGGCTATGCTTACCCGTTAATTTCTTTTCTGCTACACCCTCTTTGCGATGACAGTCACTACACAAACTTTCTACAGCGGCTTTTCCAGGTCCCTGTTTTCTTGACCATAACGGTGAGGTTTCGGCGTGATGTACTTTATGACAGGTTGCGCATATATCATTGTTGGATTTTAATTTCTCACTGTCTGACACTTCTTCTGACTGATAGACTTCTGGATTATGCTTCGAAAGTAAAATAGCCTTTTTCTTTATATGGCAGTTAATACACAATGCACTGCCTTCACTTTTAGGAATTCTTAAAAAATTTGTTTTACCCGCCTGGTCTTTTTCTTTTGCCTTTTTATCAAAAGGTATCGCAGACTTCATATGCGGATCATGACAACTGCCACAACCCACGCTGCCATCATGACTAACTCGATCACCATTTTTATCATAAAGCGGCAAAGCTACGAATGGTGTTGCGGGGTCGTATAAAGAGGACTGAATATTCCATTGCCCATTCTCAACATTTATCCCTGTACGGTTGATTGGCACCCCAACAGGATGATTATGTTTTGTTAGCAGCTTCTTTTCACCAGCACCATCCTTTCTGTGACAGCTCAAACAAGCAGATGCTGTTGCGTCAACATCTGGCATACGTTTTCTTGCCCATAATACCGAACCACTGCCGCCATGTGGTACATGACAGGCACTACATACTCCCGATTCCTGCGCAGTATTACCATTTTTATTTTCGGCCTCTGGATTAGACTTACGCAAATCGTGATTACTGTCAGCAACTGTTTTTTTGTCCTTATGACAGGTTTCGCAGAGACTATCCTTTCCCGGTTTCATAACCAGATGAGAATTACGTGTTTCCCCGCCATGTGCAACATGACATGTTTGGCAAATAACCGTATTGTCACTACCCGATTGTGCGCCCCTTATCTTTAATATGGCTGGCAAAGACCCGTCCAGTTTTTTAAAAACGGGATGATTACCTTCAGCCGAACCTGTACCCTTATCCAGATGACAGGCCAGACATAAGCCGGAATCTGTATTTCTAACACGCATAAAAACTGGCGACTCTCTCTCACTCCAACTTACACCATGGGCTGTGTGACAGGTACCACAATAGACTTTGCCTTCCTCATTAAGTGGAAAAACCGTTTTATTTTCAGCAGTTGGAATTTTTATTTTACTGGAAGGCTTCATGCCCACCGGGTGACCATGTTTGCCCTTTTTCCATTGCGTGCGTGAATCCAGCACAAAGCCATCGTGACATGAGAAACACATCTTTTCTGTACTAACCACATCCTGTTTACCGGTAACTTCTACGGGTTTGGGATCATATGGAATAAGCGTCTTAATATCTTTACGTTTAAAATCCTTCAACCACATGATATGACAGGTGGCACACTCTCTTTCCTCACCCCCAGCACGTGCTGCCGATGCCTGATCAATGCTGAATGGCGAAAATAATATTATGCCGATAAGACTGATAAGACGAACGGTCTTTGTATGAATTATTGTTTTTGACAACGTAATCATCATGCGCTATCTCAATTGATATACCGAAACCCGGTTACTCAACATTTCTGCAACATACAATCGTTGATTATTGTCGACAAAAATACCAGAAGGCGTTGAAAATATTTCTGGATTACCCTTTTCCCCAAGTACGTGACTGAAACGATGGTTGCTATCAAACACCTGAATAACACCCATATAACTATC
>Ga0224506_10000273_pt1 | contig 48746 bp, 47 predicted proteins | sample SF_Jan12_sed_USG_2_FD_169108 | JGI IMG/M metagenome (GOLD analysis project Ga0224506, IMG submission 169108) | Sediment microbial communities from San Francisco Bay, California, United States - SF_Jan12_sed_USGS_8_1 | ecosystem: Environmental > Aquatic > Marine > Sediment | place: USA... | reverse complement strand
TTAAACGAAACCAATTTAAGCATTACTGAAATTGCTTTTGTCGTTGGTTACAATGAGTCATCGCATTTTTCGCGGGTATTTAGTCGTCAAGTTGGTGCTTCACCTCTACAGTTTCGTCAAAAAAATAATTTGCAAATTATTTCACAAAAACACAATTGCGCAAAATAGGCTTATGTATTGCGCAAAATAAGACAAGCACACAAACGCTTGTTAGACCACACTAATCACTCCTATAAACAAATTAACGAGGAAATAAGCTATGAAAAAATTTAAAATTAATTTACTACTTGCATTATTGCTAAGTGGTGTGATGCAGGCCAGTTTTGCCGCCGATGGGAAGAACTACCCGGGTTCTCAATGTGTTCGCTGGTCTGGTAGCACCGCTATTACTTACAGCGCTAGTGAAATGCAAAACAATTCCACAACTACTGATTTGAATGTGGATTGTGTTGCAACCAAAGATATTATTGGCGGCAAGGTCGATGCGCATTGGGTACGTATGCGTGATCAAAATGGAAATTCAGGAAAAGATGTCTCGTGTCGTTTATGGTCCGTTTACGGTCGCACAGATGCTGCTGGTATGTGGGGATGGTCCGGTCCTTTGTTAAAAACTGTTGGTAGTAGCCCATACGTACAACACAAGTCGACCAGTAGTGATGTAAGCTCTAACACTGTTTCGCATTACTATTTCAGCTGTGTAATACCACCGCGTAATAATGCAACCGGCGGCAAATCCGGTATTGTGACTTATCAAATTGATGAATCATAATCCTAGATAAATTTATAAACATTGAGTATGCGGCTGGTATTGAAACAACGATTGCAAAATTATTCAATACCAGCCGAATGAAGAGGAACGCTCATGAAAAAGATATTGATAATAGGCGCTGCTAGTGTAGCGATTACTGCAAGCATGGTTTGGATGAAATCCGAAACCAAGTTGTTGCAGCCAGACACAGGTCATGTTGCACCGCTATCGCAGTTAAATGTAAATGCTGATACAGACCGTTTGTTTAATGAAGTGATGCAATCGAATGCGTTAATGCAAGAGCAGATCACACAGCTCAAGAAGCAAATCAATCAGCTTGTGGCGCATTCCGAAGAAGCCCAGGTTTTTGAGAAAGCCTCGGTTAGCCAAGCAAAAACTCTAGCCCAAACCGAATTACAGCAAAAACAAAATGCTGATAAATTGTTTAAAGAGGAACAACAGGCAGCTGAACAACAAATGCAACAGCAAATTCAGCTATTAGACGATGCATTGGCTGCTGAAGCATACGATCCTGACTGGTCTCTTTCGGCGCAATCAGAATTAAACACTGCATTTTTGGCAGAGAATATGGCGTCCATCCATTTAAACAATGTGGAATGCAAAGCGACTATTTGTAAGCTCGATATAACACCACCAAGCGATCAGGCGTTGGAAGATAGTTTTCGTCGAATATCGTCTTTGAAATGGCCGGGTTCGGGTTTTATTTATATGGACAATGCAAGTGGTAATGTTACCCTGTATTTGGCAAAAGAAGGACACAGTATTCCGCAAGTGAATTAAACAATTCGCGATTGAGTTTCGATTCAATCGCGAGCCGTTTAAAACTATTAGCCTGTGGTGATGACAATTTTTCCAATAAAACGATTTTGCTGAAAATATTCAAATTCATCTGCTGTTTGATCCAGTGGAAACAATCGGTCGATTGGCGGATTGAGGACGTCCTGTTGGCACAGCTCAACTAATTGATCCAAGTTTTTGTTGGCCTTTAGAACCAAAATTGTGAATTTTTTGGACGATATTTGTGATAAGAAAATGCCTAAGCTTAAGAAGCGAAATACAAAGCCAGGCGTGCCACCAACAAAAACAAATACCCCTCCAGGATTGAGTGCGCGTCGATAGGCGAAGAGTGAGCGACGTGCAACGACGTCAATAATCAAATCAAACGGTGAAACGTCATGACTAAAATCTTGTTGTTGATAATCTAAAACTTCATCTGCCCCAAGTTCAAGCAAGGCATTAAGTTTGTTAGCCTGGTCGACAGCAGTGATATGTGCGCCAAAATGTTTGGCGACTTGAATGGCAATCGTGCCTACGCCACCACCTGCGCCATTAATCAATACACGATCGCCACACCGAATTTTTCTTTTCTCGATTAAAGCTTGTAAGGCCATGACACCTGCTTGCGGTAAGGCGGCTGCTTGTTCAAAACACATTGTTTTCGGTTTAAGGATTAACGCGTTCTGTTTCGCGCAAACATATTCCGCAAATCCACCCCAACCACACTCGCTCAGATCACCAAAAACCTCATCGCCAATTTTGAAATTGGTTACCGTTGGCCCAATAGCTTCAACGATGCCGGCGACATCTGCTCCAAGAATCTTGTATCGTGGTTTGAGTAGTCCACCGGTACGTGCCCATAGTGGTTTGCCAGTCAATAAATCCCAATCCCAAGCGTTGATAGCTGTGGCTTTAATTTTAATTAACACCTCATCATTCTCGGGTGAAGGTTTGCTCACATCAATATTTTTAAAATTATCAGGTGTGCCATAGTTTTCATATACAATCGCTTTCATTTATTGTCCTTGCTAACGATCGTGTGTTGGTTGTAATGAATTACAGACGAAATCATAGTAGTCAATACTCAACCAAGTTATTGAAAAAATGTTTTTACAGCTCAATATGCATAGGGTAGCCTGGCATTTCATACCAAAGAACAGGTGTTCCTGAACAAACAAAACCATTTCTTTCATAAAAGCCCTTTGCAGTTGCTGTGCTGATAAGTGTCACCCGTGTTTGATTATTTTGATCGGGCGTAGTTTAGCATGGACGTTATTAAAGCTCGACCAATTCCATGTGCTACATGATCCGGATTAACATAATTTTATGAATTTTACCATCTTCTCCTGTTGAGCTGACGGTGCAAATACTTTTATGTGTTTCACCGACGAGTGTAAGAATATTCGTTTCTAATAACCCCTGAGTCATGTTCTCTGTGGTTTTGTTTTCTAACCAGATCGATAAAAGTCTTTCATTAGCTTTGTGGTCAGCAATGCATGATTGGCGTATCGGGCGGCGTAGCAGTCTACAAATTGTTTCTGCATCGGAAATAGTGGCTGTTCTGATGGTGTATTCAGCGTTCATGGGGCCTGTTATTAATGATATTATGTTTGAAAGTTGTTAGTAGTCAAACAGTAAAGCTACCGTTGATATCATAGGCAGTGAATTCTCTTTGTTTTAAACCAAACGTTTTTGCAATTACGCGCCATGGTTCAATATGTGGAGCAGCTAAGTGTTTTTCTAAACTTTCTCGGTTTGGCCACAATTCAGAGAAACGAATCAAACCAGGATCGAATAAATCTTCGGCGACTTCATAAGCAATACAGTTATCGTTTTGTTTGGTTGTATCGACCAAGCTTTGAATATGTGGACGTATGTGTTCAATATTTTCAGCGGGGAAACGCAGAATACCAAATACGGCTACGGTTGCTTGCATGTGATGACTCCTTGTTCAAATTGAGTAGATCAATAATGTCCGGCACTAACGATAGATCAGCAAAACGATGTTGGCCTTAGTGCTAGTTTATTTATGATTGAAAACATCTTCAAGAATAATAAAAGTAAAAATTCTGTGGCATGGCGCTGGATTATTACGAGTGTCAAGAGGTGCTTCAACTTCATGTGATTTTGAGGTTTGTAGCTATTAGTATTGTTAAACAAAAAAGTGGAAGGGGAAATACCCCTTCCTAGATGTCATCATGGATTTCTTTTACAAAACGCAATTTGATCCCAAACAGGATCAGGTTTGTCATCACCCGTGTCGAGTAAGACATTGACACTTAATGTAATAAGATAGGCGCATGGCTGCAGACTGGATATATCAAAACCCGCTGCTGCGATGGCAGTGCCAAAACGATCCGGAGGTGTGGGACCGGTTGGAATACTAAAATGATAGGGTCCTCCAGGGCCTGTCATGCTAATGCCACAGGTTCCTAAATTAGGATGAGCTGCTGTGTAAAGAATACTCAGACTATTAGTGATTCCACCACAGCCATCGCTTTGTAATTCTGCAACATCCACCATCGCAACCGCGAGTCGATTGCTTTTCGGATTGCTGAACCAGGCCGGGTGTGAATCTATATTATCGTATAAAGAATTATTGATTGCGACATGTTGACATTCACCGGCGTCTGTTTCACTCGCGGGATTACCCACTTCACGTACTCGCATACGAATCGCGAAATGTTTGTTTTGTACCAAGGGTTTTCCTGTAGAGGTCGAACTAGCGCCAGTGACTAGACCGCTTAAGTCGGTGTCGACAAAACTTGTTAGTGTTCGTGAGTTTAATTTAATCATGTCATTATTGGGTACAAAAAAGCCCTCAGGTGCAAGCGTGTTGCTACCTTGGGGTACTTGTATCCAGCCATCGACGATGTTTGCTTCTAGATTGAGTGCATCTGCTGCCCGGTGAACCCAAACTTTTTTCTCGATCAAGTCACCCGTACCTAAGTCAAACCATTGCCAGTCACCAATATGGGTTGGCGCAATCATGCTCGGTTCTACATTTTTCCAAGGTGTTATTGGCATTCCACTACCATTAAGTTCACGGAATTGAAATTGATATTCCATGGGTTGACTATTGAGACGTTTAGCCAATATTCCATTGAGTCGATTGATGCCATAAAATGCTCGACCTTCGTCCAAGGTAAAGCCACTGCCACTGGGAGAACTGTCAATGTCATGGTTGTAATTATATTTTCCTATACGAATAAAATGCGGTATCGGATCGGGTTGTGGAACGACTGGTGCGCCATCGACACAAAGGTCTACGTTAAAACATTGGCCTCGATTTTCTCGATCCGCATCTCGGCCTCGACTGGGGTCTTCATGATGTATTGGGGCACCCAATGGGGTATCGACATGAAAATAAATATCCGGTCCACCAATTAATTCAATATCGAGCAAGGTTCCAGGTACGAAGTCTTTGCGTTCATAGTCAATATAAAAATAACCCAGCAAATTAGTGATGGCTGATCCCAATTCATCATCTTGCAACCAATCACGATCAAATGCAGTCACTTTTAGATTCGGCAGGGCTTGTTGTGTTTCGCAACTAGTAACCCGACCACAGATACTCCATATGCCTAAACGAGCCTTCATTGCGCACCAATAGCGACGTGGAATGCAATATTGCCATGCGGCAAAAAAATCATTATCCCTTTGTCGCCATTGAGCTTGTAAGGTCGTTAAACTCACTTGCAGTGGTTTGTGTTTAATAGATTCTGATGCAGTTTCAATCAGAGCATCGACTTCAAATGCAGAACCATCAAACGTTTTGACATTGCTCAAATCAAATTCAAATTGGCCTTTGTCATTGGTGCGGGTTTCGGCAATTAGTCGTGATGCTTTTGCTTTGCTTTGTTTTTCGTCGAGAATTAAAAATGTATTTTTCGGATCGGTAGCCGCGGCTAATACAATCGATTCTTGTTTTTCTGGTTTATATAATCGAATAATAGAATTCGCTAAATTAATTTTGAAGTCTTCGCATAACCAAATGCAAATTTGTCCTTTGAATAGAAAAGCCATAATAATATCCTCCTGGATGGAAAAATAGGCCTAAGAAAAATTAACCGTAGAGGTTCATAACAATGAGCCATCCCTATCTAGCGTAAAAAAACAGGCGGGAGGAGTCTGTAAATTATTACCAAGTTATTTGTGTGTTTATTACTGAATGTTCAAAACCTAAGTTTTTTCTCAACAAATAAAAATAAAGACATATTTTGAAAAACGGCTAAACTTAGGTGACAATTCCAACATGGATATAATGCTGATTTATCGCAATATTCGAAAAATATGGTTTTTTCATGATTCAAATGACGGCGGTGAAAGCGGAATATTGTTGAATTTGAGATTGTTAAGCAAAGATAAGGCTTTCGGTTTTAAACTTGCTATCTATACTATGAAATAATTGTTAGCAGAAAGTTGTATTTAAATGTCAATACGGAAACGGCTTATTCTTGCATTATTTTTTGCTTTGACTGGTTTTAAATCGGCGTTAGCCGCAAATGTTATACCTAATGATTTAGGTCAGATAATTAAAGCATCAGGTTTTGATCAAACGAATATTGGCTTATATGTTCAAGCGGTCAACACAGCAAAACCTGTGGTGCAACTGAATGATAGCAAAAAATTTAATCCTGCTTCTGTAATTAAGTTGGTGACAACATCGGTCGCCCTAGATTTGTTAGGCCCAGGGTATCAATGGAGCACCGATGTTTATTATACCGGTGAGTTGCAAGGCGATCGTTTAAATGGTGATTTGTATTTTGTTGGCAATGGTGATCCCTATTTAACGCCGGAACGGTTTTGGCGTTTACTCAATCGTGTGCGTATTTTTGGCATACGTGAAATCCAAGGAGATGTGTATTTTGATAGCTCCTTTTTCCAACCAGAGCCAATCGATTATGCAGCTTTTGATGATCAACCCTATCGCACTTATAATGTTGGGCCCAATGCATTATTAGTCGGTTTTCAAGCCACCGAGTTTCATTTCGATGTGGATGCGAGCAAGCAACGAGTCAAAATCATTGCATTTCCAGCGTCGCCAAATCTAAAAGTGATTAACCAAATGCAATTAAGCAACGGTACTTGTCGTGCTTGGCAAAAAAGGTTATTGCTGGAACCAAAAATTATTCATCAAGTGCTACAAGTCAAGTTTAGTGGTCAATACGCAAGATCATGTGGCAAACGCACCTTATATCGTCGTGTGACTGATGCACATGATCATTTTCAACATTTCTTTTTACCCATCTGGCAACAACTGGATGGCAGTTTACAGGGGAGGGTTCGCCAAGCGAAGTTGCCGGAACAGGCAACAAAAGTGGTGAGTGTTGATTCGATTTCATTGGCCGAGGCGGTGCGTTTAATTAACAAATACAGCAACAACGTGATGACACGCCAGATGTTATTATCCTTGGGCGCAAACATGAGAGGCGTACCTGGCACAGCAGAGAAAGGTATTGAAGTTGTTTTGCATTGGTTGCAACAACATAAACTAGATACTACGACTTTGCATTTGCATAATGGATCGGGTTTGTCGCGTGACACACGAGTATCTGCTGAATTATTAGCACAGTTGTTACTATTTATGTATCAACAAGCGTATATGCCGGAATTTCTAGCGTCTATGCCCATGGCCGGTTATGACGGCACCATGAAAAGTCGATTTAATGGTGAAGCGTTGTTTGGTCAAGCACATATCAAAACGGGCTTATTGGATTTTGTGCAATCCATGGCGGGGTATGTAATGACACCGTCAGGTCAGCGCTATGTGGTAGTGATGTTGCACAACGATAAACGTGCTCATACCAAAGCCGCAACCGCTTTACAAGACGATATCTTGCGCTGGGTATTCAAACAACATTAAGTCATACTCGCTTAAACAAAAATTGCTTATTTTATTTTCCCCTTGCTGAGAAAACTCGTCACGATTTATACCTAAGTATTATTGAAGTCATGCGCTTAAAAAGGCTATGATGTAGGCCTAGTTATGCCAAGGACCGGTGCTCATGCAAACAAAAAACAAACACGCAGCGACGATCACTTTTCTACTATTTTTCTGTCTGGTTTTGCCGATTGCACTTAGTTTATCTACCGTACTCGAACCTGCAAAGATCGAGGTGAGCAGTGCAAATCCCACACCTTTAGGTTATACCATCAGTCTAAGTTTATTTGTGTTTCCAATGATGGTTTTATTAACTTGGTTTTTGCGTCGTCGCGACTTGCGACTTCAAAAACAGGCGTTTAAACACGTCATGTTGTTACTTGTTCCCACTGGGATTATTCTCGACGTATTGTTCGGTCATACTTTTTTCAGCTTTGATAATCATCATGCCGTTATTGGTTGGATGTTTCCCGCGCTGGGAGGCGGTTTGCCGGTAGAAGAGTTGGTTTTTTATCTGAGCGGTTTTGTTGTGGTGTTATTGTTTTATATATGGTGTGATGAGTATTGGTTTGCCGCTTACAATATTCCGGACTACGTTGCAGAAGGTGAAAAAGTTAAACGCATACTGACGTTTCATCCCGTTTCGCTAATTGTTGCAGTGTTCTTAATAGTAACTGCGGTTATTTATAAAAAAATGTTTTCTAGTTCACCATCCGGTATGCCTTGGTATTTAATGTACCTGGTGTTGATTGGTTTGTTACCCTCTAGTGGTTTATATCCCAGTGTCAGAAGTCTAATCAACTGGCGTGCCTTTAGTTTTACTTCACTGGTCATAGTATTAATTAGTTTGATTTGGGAAGTCAGCTTAGCCTTGGTTTATGGCTGGTGGGGATTTAGGCCAGAAGCAATGATGGGATTCTATATTGAACCGTGGAATCACTTACCATTAGAAGAAGTGATATTGTGGTTTGCTGTGAGTTATACCACGATTATTATTTATGAGGCATTAAAACTCTGGAAGGCTAGTGGAAAAAAATTTCGCATGGCCTTCTTCGGTGTAAAATAAACAATACGAATGTTTTTAATTATAAACAAATTGCACCTGTCCTTCTTGTAAAATGACCTGATGATGGGTGTTGCGCTTAACAATATAATGTTGATGTTCACTGTCATAATGCATGGCGTGAACCACGCGTAAGGTTTTACCTGACAAAATAGGAATATTATTTTCAAATCCACTCAAGTGACCATACACAAACCCCAAGTCTTTACGCATGACAGAAACACGCATTTTGGCTTGAATATGTTGTGGTATGGCGTAGGGAAGTTCATAACGGAATTTGAATTCGCCTTCGCCCTCAGACGATAAGTGAATCGTGGGTGTGGAATAATGATGTTCTAAATAGTCCCAATATTTTTGTTCTAAGGTAATAGTGACAATATTGGAAAATTTTTGGTCAAATTCAATGTCTTTGATTATACCTACCAAATTAACCAATTTGTTTTTATAGATTTTGGGTTGCATTTGCAAATCGCTGGGGAAAATATCTTTACGTGCTTGTTCATAAGCTGTTAATTCCCATTCTAGGGGTTGATAGTCTCTAACCATCGGTAAGAATTCTTTTTTTGGGCTTTGGCTGCAGCCGAGAACCAATAGACAGCCGAGTATTAACACACTTAATTTTTTCATTCGATTCACCGTTTTTTTGCGAGCATAATCTTAGTGCGATTATTGAACCAGGATGAATCCTAAGTCGGCTGTTTACGGCATTGTCTGAAAGTAAAAAGCGCTTTTTTGCTAAAAGTTTATTGCCAACGCCAAATTACATCGATGAAAGGAAAGTAACGCATGTCGATGCCGAAGGGATAGTGACCGGCGGTGAAAATATATGCAAAAAATATTGAGATAGTAGGTGTTAACTCGTAGACCAGGCTGGTTTTCTGTTCCACAGCTTGGTGGTGCTCGGGATTGTTTAAGTAGAAATAATGAATATCTACAATATAACGCCAGCGTGTCTGAATACGGCCATCGAGTTCCAGTCCTGCACTCATACTATATAAATAATGATAAGCTGAGGTGCGTTGATACACGAAGGGCAAATCAATTGTCGGCATTTGCTCGGCTTTGGCACCGATTGGAGTATGCAAGCTTAGGCGAGCACTTAACCATAGATCTGTGATTTTTGTCGATGCAATCACCGAATTGTGCCAGCTAAGTATCTGTGGCACTCGGGTGTTGGCAGGTAGAATGCCACCACTGCCATCACGAGCAATTGTATTTAATAACAAACTAGGGTAACTGAAGTAATGTTCACTGGCAAAGCCAAGAGTCGATGATTGAATCCAGCGTTTTTTAAAACGTAGATTAGGAATGATTAGGTCAAATAAAGGATGGGTGCTGATTTCGCTAGATTGGTTTAGGCTATAGCGCAATGGCGAAAACACACCGATTTGTTTTTCACCGGGTTTAAGCATGTCTGAAGTGTTCATTGCAGCAATTGCAGCATCTTGCCCAAACAAACTCAGTGTTAGCACGAGACTGTAGACAATTTTCAAGGCCAACTCCACGATGCTGCCATGGGTGCATGATCGGATAAATTCATGGTCTGCAAACCACCATTGGCCATGTTTTGATAGACCTGAGCGCTTGCGGCTTCAAAATTTGTGTTTGTAAATAAATAATCAATTTTACGATTCCAAAAAACATTCTTGTCCACTGAATGAGTGAAATAAAGAGTATTATCTAATTGATAATCCGTAAGACTAATGGCCGGTGAAAAATTCGCATAAAATCCATCCAGCCACGTAGTTTGAGTCGAGAAATCATCAGCAACATATTCATCTTTGCAGACATTGTCTGCAAAGGCACTGGTTTGGCTGCTGCCCGCTGGCAGTTGATTGAAGTCGCCACCCGCAATAAAAGTTTGAGCCTGATTATCCAGTTCGATTAAAGCATTGAGCAACTGATCGAGTTGTTTTTTCTGGGTATTGTCTTGGGCATAGGCTGTGGTATGGATGTTTACTACATGAATCGATGTGGCACCGGTTGGTTTGATGACGGCATCGATGTAATTGCGTTTTAAATAAAAATATCGGGTCAAAGCATCTTGATCACTAATGGGAGCTAACGCATATCGTGTTGCTTGGATAATCGGCCAACGACTAAATATAACATTGCCAGAATTCACTCGGCCGACACCATCGCTGGGAATGAAATCGGCTTTCCATTGCGAGGCGTAAGCGGCATAGTTCAAATCTGTGTGATCAAGAATCCATTGCACTTGATCCACATATGCACTGCGTTTGGACAAAACATCAACTTCCTGGGCTAACAAAATATCGGGGCTGATGTTATTAATTGCGTCAGCTATTTGCTTTAAATTAGCCAACACAATCGCTTTGGGCATCAAAACTTCATCACCCAAACAATCAAAAAAGAAATCGAGGCGCGCACCTGCAAATTTTATGTTCCAATTCATGACACGGATGGGCATTATTGGAGTGGATTGATCACTAAGCAGCTTAGCTTGATAAAGTTTGGCCGGTTCTTCATCATTAAAATCAGTATGGAATAAATCGCAGGCAGACAGACACGCGGTAAGAAGGAATGACAAGAGTAATTTAAACATGGGTTAAACATATAGCCGTTCAAAACACTGAGTCCTAATTATAGAAAATTATTGCGGCGCGAGTGTAATTGATTTGAAACCTGACTTTTTGATAGGTAAAAGTTATATGATGAGTTATTTTTAAAACGTTCGATGGTTTAATTTATTGAGTCGCTATTAATTTGCCATATTATGGTATGCAATGACGCCAGTAAAAGGAATTTTGCTGGGAAGTTAAAGGCTAATTGATATCTGTTAATTGCTCTTGTGTATTGTTAATTTTTAATGACGAACTGGTTGCAAACAAACTACAGTAGATTTCATATTTGTTTCACATTAGCTTGCCAGTATTAATGCAAACAGATTTGCACAAAGCAACTGTTGCGATTCTGATCAAGCTCTGTTAATCTAAATGATAATCATTCTCATTTAAGACGGATAAGCTTAGTATATAAAGTGCATTTAATAGGAGAAAATAACAATGGAAAGTAAGTTTTCAGCGCGTAAGATGGTTATTGTTGCAGCATGTGGATTTATAGCAGCAACGACTGTGCAAGCGGAAGCGCTCAAAGTCTATGGCAAAATCCATGTTTCCGGTGACATGATTAATTATGCCAATTCCAGTGATATGGTCGTGTCGAGTAATTCCAGCCGTATAGGTTTTAAAGGTGATAAAGAATTAAAGCATGGCTTGAAGGCCGTGTGGAAAATGGAAAGCGAAGTCGATGTGACCGCTGAGGGTTTTAGCGTGGGTGATGGTAAATCAACTGGGCTGAAGGCTCGCAATCAATATTTAGGTTTACAACATAGTGCTGGAACGGTGTTGCTTGGTTATCATGACACGCCTTTTAAGACCATGGGTGGAATGGCCGGCGTGTTTCATGACACCATCGGTGAGCGTCGCGGCGTTCTTGGCGCCGGTAATGGCAACAATAAAATGAATATTCGTGCACGTAATGCGGTTATGTATGTATCACCTAAAATTGCTGGCCTAGAAGTTCGTGCCATGGCATCGACCGGCAATGATACCAGTAGTAGTGATGACAATAATGGGGTCATGAGTTTTAGTGCTTTATATAAAACCAAAATGTTTTATGTCGGTGCGGCATATGAAGATCAAAGCAAATTGTCTGCAACTGAAGCCACTGGTATGCGTTTCCAAGGTGGTGTGACCTTTGGTAGTACGAGTATAAATGCCATTTATGAAGCCTTAAACTCAGACACAAAAGATGAGTTTACGCGCAATGCTTATGGCGGTAGTTTGAAACATAAAATAGGTGATTTAGCACTTAAAGCCCAGATATTTATGCTCGATGCGTATAAAGACCAAGTGGATTCTGGTGCCATGTTATATGCTGTTGGTGCAGACTATAAATTGGATAAGGATTTCACCTTATATGCAATGTTTGCTGGTGTCAATAATCAAGACAATGCCAAAGTGGTGCTTGCGGGTTCGGGTCATGGTGAAAAATATTCACCTGTCGCAACAGGCGATGACTTAACCGGTATTTCTGCAGGCATGAGTTATAAGTTCTAATACTTTGAAGGGTCAGGAGCGATGCTAATCGCTTCTGATCTTTTTATAATTCTAAAACGACTTACCATTGATAACGCGCATACATATTCAAATTGACATCATTGACTAAACCCGATGTTTGCGCTGCCAGCAAATAGCTGGCACCTATATTTAAAAATAAATCTGAAAAAATTTGCACTGAAAACGCCAGTTGTGGTTCTACACTATAATAAATCGTGTCCATAATACCAATCACATCACCTTCGCGTTGTTCATACTGACCCAAGGCCAAGCCAGTGCTGCCGGCAACAATTACATCAATATGGGGTGCGAGATTAATGGGTTTCTCTATATATAGGCCGGCGTAGTTATAATAATTGATGCGTTCGTAATTATTGACCAAGCGCGGTACGATGCTTGTAACTTGGGCATAAATGGACAGCGCGGCTTGAAAATCGCCAAAGTTTTTCCCAATATGTGCACCGGATAAACCATTATGGCCGTTGACCGTGGAAAGTGTTTTGCCGCCTAAATCAACAAACCACTCATGGGGTTGTTCATTGGCTTGGCTGAGCGCTCCATAACCCAAAAGCAAAAAGCTCAGGCCACAGCATAGGCGAAGTTTTTTTAATTGGGATTTCATAATAAAGTCTCAATTTCCTCAATCAGTTTTACATCTTGTGGCGTGATTTTGCTGTTAAAACTTTTCACCAGTTCTCCACGACGATTTAATAAATATTTATGAAAATTCCATAGGGGAAATTCACCGGCAGCTTTACCCAGGCGCTGATAAAGTTCATCTGCATGATGCTTGCGCACCTGAGTTTTTTCGAACATGGGAAATTTAACGCCATAGGTTAGTCGACAAAAGTCGGCAATTTGTTTTTCCGAGCCCGGTTCCTGTTGGCCAAAATCATTGGATGGAAATCCGAGAATGACCAAACCACGATGCTTGTATTTTTCATACAATGCTTCCAGTCCATCATATTGCGGCGTGAAACCGCATTTGCTGGCGGTATTGACAATGAGTACGACTTTGTCCGCATAGGTTTCACAAAGATTGATTTTTTCTTGGCCTGCTAAAGCGCGTACTTCAATATTCAGTAACTGTGAACAATTAGCTTGAACGCTGAAATTAGCAAGCATTAAAAACAAAAATATTATTAAATGTTTCAAGCGCAACTCCTTTTGTGTCAAAACCGGTTGCCAAGCATCTGTTTATATTCCTTTATCAGACCACACAGCAAATTCGTTGCCATTCGGATCAGTAAAATGAAAGCGCCGTCCACCAGGAAAACTAAAAATCATTTTGACAATTTTTCCACCGGCTTGTTCAATGCGTTGTTGAGTGAGCTCAAGATCGGCGCTATAAAAAACTGTTAGTGCGGCGCCATTGTCTGTATTTGAGCACAAGTCTGAGCGAAAAAAACCGCCGTTGATACCTGCATTGGAAAATGCGACATAGTCTTCACCATAATCGGCAAACTGCCAATCAAAAACCTGGCCAAAAAATTCTTTGGTACATTTCAGGTCTTTTGCTGGATATTCCAAATAGTTGATTTTATCATGTTGGCCCACCATTAACCCCTTTGTGAATTTGAACTTTGTTACTATGATATTTGTAGAATTCTGTTTGCGGAATCAGTTTAACTGATTTCTGAAAAATAGTTGAGTGAAATTAGGAATATCATCATTGACACAAGCTCGTTTCACAATGAGCTTTAGTTGACAGGAATTGGATTTCCATTTTGATCGAAGCTGCGTAATTCGTATTCATCTTCGAAATTATGTAATGCATAGCCATCAACAATGAGGGTCCAAGTACCGGGCATGGGAATATCGAGAAGTAGACTTTCCGGGTTCATGAGTGTAGCACCATCGGTATAAATGTTTTCCATTGGATCGAACAATAACAAATCAATATCGTGCGTCGGATAAAATCCCCAATGCTTCTCCCAAGACAAATCAAATACGGCGAATTCGGTGTTTTCAGGTATATTGAAAAAATAGACATGGCTTTCTGCATCACGAATTTCACCTTCAGCAACGGAACGACTCAGGGGTTCGCTTACTAAGCGTAAGCCGATTTCAGCTTCAATCAAACCGACATTGGTCCAGTCACCCATGAATGACACACGAATCAACCCGGGTTGGGGATGTACAATGTGAAACTCTTCGGGTTGAGAAATAAATGCACGTACCCGGGTGTGATCAACTGAGGTCATGGAGTCAACAATGCTCACCACCAGGTCATCACCAAAAATAGTATTTTGTTGCCCGGGCGGCAAATCCGCTTCGATGGATTTAATATTAACAAACAAATCGTGACTATCAGCGCGAGTAGCAATAAAAAATTGTTGCACCTCTCCCGGACGTAACTCTACTTCAACATTGGTTTCCCGCTCGTCCAAGCGTAAAATGTCAAAACCAAGATTTTGCATATTTTGACTAACACGGGAATTAAAGCCCGCGGCAACATCAGTGGGCAGTGGGTTAGACAATTCGTCGTCGTCATCATATTGCTCTAATAAATCAAATGCGCCGACAATATTTAAAAAACCATAACCTTGGTCATATGGACCACTTAAATTGCCAATTAGGTTCGGATTGGCGGATAATACTAAAGCGCTGCGTACATCCGTGGCGTGTTGTTCGGGAAATGCACTGCGCAAACTAGCCACCGCACCGGCGACCGTGGGTGCGGCAAATGAAGTGCCTGACACAAATGAGATATGGCCATCAGCGCCTTGCACAAACGAGGCATAACCATTGGCAACGATATGAATATTTTGTCGGCCATCCGCACTAGGGCCACGCGAACTAAAATGTGCAATTTGCATATGTTCCGTGGGACGAAAGGCGAGACCGGTACCCAATCCTTCTTGTAAATCTCTTAGTATACGTTCATGCACGACTGAACTAGCCGCGCCTACGTTTAAGGTGCCTAACCCGCTGCCGGGGCCGCCACCGGTTATGGCTGAAAAACCTTCATTGCCTGCTGCGGTGACCACGCTAATATCATTTTGCAACATAGCAACGGTGAGCAATTCATCAATTTCATAACCAGGAAACAGACTGGCTCCACCCAAACTCAAATTCACAACTTGAATATTTAATGAATCATAGATAAATGGATTATCTTCGGAACCATCACCTGCCACTGGATCGGCTGGCATACCTGAATCAAAATTTTGTTTCAAGGTCAATACCCGATCCATTGCTTCAATAACACGCGAGGTCGGCGCACCAGAACCATCGGCGGGAAATACTTTTAAAGCATAAATAGATGCGCCAGGTGCGGTGCCAACCATGGGAATCGCATATTCAATGGGATTAATGGGATCATCACCCAGGGGAATAATACTATTCGGCGCATGTTCTAAAACGCTTTGTGCTAACAAATTATCAGCAGGTACGATAACTTCGCCATGGGCCGCGATCATTGATGCTACCCAGGTTCCGTGTTCGTCGTTTAATGTGCTTGTGGCTGAAGGTTCATCCACGACATCTAAAACAAAATTTTCGCCACCAAGCACCGTATCTGTGAGCATAGGTACTACATCGGGATTATTGGCGGTGCCGGTATCAATGATGGCAACCACCACGCCTTGGCCGATAAATCCTTTTTCGTGAATACGATTTGCACCGTTGACTCGATTATTCAAACTAAAATTGTTAACAGTGATTGTGCCACCGCTAATACGGTTTAAATCCAATGCTTGCTTGCGTCCATTGGATTGATGAAACTTGTCCACGGCTTTTAGGCTAGCGCCTAGACCATTAAGATGAATCAGTTGGGATTTGGGATTATTGATTTTTTGATTAGCCAGCCGGGTAAAAGGTTGGGGTGATTGAATCAGACGGTCTTTAAATACTTTTGGTTTTTGTCCATTAGTATTTAGCAATGAAAGTGCACGTGGATGCAAACGCACCGAGATTAGCGGTAAGTTTTGATAGTGGTGTGAAACCACACCACCGAGTTGTTGAACTCGATTTGCAAGCGCCGCGCAATGATTGTCACATTGCAGGATGTAAGCGAAATGTTGCTTAGGATTTTTAAAGCCGGCTGAAATAGGTGGCGGGTTTTCAGCACAGGTGCTGAATAGCAATACTGAACACACCAATAGTCCATATTGGCGCCATCGCATTTTGCGATACATATTCCCCGTCCCTTTGTGGTTATTTTTGCTTTAGTCACTATTTATTAAGGAATGATGGACGCTAAGCGGCATGCTGTCAATATTCTAAGCCTGCGGTAAATTAGTATTTAGTGGAAGTTGAGGTCGTGGGGAATTTTTATCTGTGGCTCAAGTTTTTTAATACTCCAATGTTCTATTGCCCATGACCAAATCGTGCTTAAATTTTCCTGTTTTAACTCCTGAGGTATAGCTTGGCCTAACAATTTTAGAATAGACCAAAGTACATGGTTCAGATTTTTACTAGGCAGTGCCAATGCGCCGGTTTGTTTACTTAATTTTTGTCCTAATGTGTTGACGATAATAGGCAAGTGAACATAGTTCGGTGGTGATGCGTTTAAATAGTACATGAGTTGCAGTTGCACCGGTGTTTGCATGAGTAAATCATTGCCACGTACTACTTCGCTAATATTTTGGAAAATATCATCAACCACGACAGCAAGTTGATAAGCGTATAAACCATCGGCGCGCTTTAAAACGACATCACCACTTTCATCAGTGAGCTTGTGGTGAATCAATCCTGCCATTGCATCATTAAACTTCACAGTTTTATTTTCCACTATCAGTCGCCATGCGTGATGGTTTGGGGAAATTATCTTATGCCGACAGGTGCCGGGATAAATATAACCATTCACACCACGTTGAGCGATTTGTGAAATTTGTTTTCGACTGCATTCACAAGCATAAAGCAATTCATCTTGTTTGAGTTGCTGCAATACTTGTTCATAGGCATCACTGCGAGTGGATTGATATAGAACAGACTCGTCCCAATAGAGGCCGTAAGCCTCCAGTGTACGCAAAATATCATCGGCTGCACCGGCGATTTCCCTGGGTGGGTCGATATCTTCCATACGTAACAACCACAAGCCGTGCTGGCGTTTGGCTTGTAAATAACTGCCGACAGCCGCCAATAAAGAGCCCAAGTGCAGTGGGCCGGTCGGCGAGGGCGCGAATCGCCCGCGATAAGTACTTGTTTTCTGGCTGTTTGAACGCATGGGTATGAGATAGCAAAAAATACCCCGTCTGGCAAGACTGGGCAGACGGCATGGAATTGGCTACTATACTGGATATATAGCCAGTATAGAGGTCAGCATGTTAGTACCCAGTTCCAATGCATACGCCGAATTGCATTGTATGTCCAGTTTTAGTTTTTTGCGCGGAGCCTCGCATCCCGAGGAATTAGTTGAACGCGCTCAGGAGTTGGGTTATGCCGCATTAGCGATCACCGACGAATGCTCTGTAGCGGGTGTGGTACGGGCGCATATGGCGAATAAAAACCAAAAACTTAAATTAATTATTGGCAGTGAATTTAATTTAAGCGATGGTTTGCATTTAGTTTTGCTAGCACCGAACCGTCAAGCCTACGGACAATTATGCGCCTTGATTTCACAAGCACGCCGTGCCGCCGCAAAAGGCGAATATGTCTTATCATTAGCCGATATGCAAGCAGCCGAGTTAACGCAATGCTTGGCCCTATATTTGGTAGACGAAAAGCACACACAAGCAAACTTACAATGCTTAAAAAAAATATTCCCCGATCGTTTGTGGCTTGCTGTGGCCTTAAACGCTCAGGCAGGTGATGACAAAAAATTAAAACAATTGCAGTCCGTGGCGAACAAGCAACAGCTGCCTATAGTCGCCTGTGGTAATGTCCATATGCATGTGCGCGGACGACGCGCATTGCAGGATGTGTTGACGGCGATTCGTTTGAATATACCGATTAATAAAGTCGGATACGCCTTACATGCCAATGGTGAGCGCCATTTGCGTCCCGTGTCAGTGTTACAACAAATTTATCCACACGCACTCATAGCCGAAACCATGCGTATCGCGAATTTATGCGAGTTTGATTTGTCTTGCCTGCGTTATGAATATCCCCGCGAGCTGGTGCCCCAAGACTTAAGTCCGAGTGCTTATTTACGCCAACTCACCGAACAAGGTATGCAGCAGCGTTGGCCAACGGCGATTCCAAAAAAAGTAATTACCTTAGTCGAGCACGAGTTAAAGCTTATTGCTGAAATGCACTATGAATATTTTTTTCTCACTGTGCATGACATTGTGCGTTTTGCTAAATCACAAAAAATATTATGTCAAGGGCGAGGTTCAGCAGCAAATTCGGCGGTGTGTTATTGTTTAGGCATTACCGAAGTCGATCCCTCGCGCATGGAGACTTTGTTTGAACGTTTTATTTCCAAAGAACGTAATGAGCCGCCCGATATTGATGTGGACTTTGAACATGAACGGCGCGAAGAAGTGATTCAATATATTTATAAAAAATACGGTCGTCATCGTGCAGCCCTGGCGGCAACCGTTATCACTTACCGACCGCGTAGCGCGATTCGTGATGTGGGTAAAGCATTGAGTCTGGATACAGACCAAATCGAGCGTTTGGCTAAATCCAATCAATGGTGGGATGGTGCCGAATTACAGCAACAGCGTTTGCGTGATGCTGGTTTTGATGCAAACAATAAAACGTTGCAACGGGTATTAAAAATCGCCAATTTGATTTTAGGTTTTCCGCGTCATCTATCGCAACACGTAGGTGGATTCGTTATTTCCCAAGGCCCGTTATCACAATTGGTGCCCGTGGAAAATGCAGCCATGGCTGATCGCACGGTGATTCAGTGGGATAAAGACGACTTGGAGTCTTTGGGTTTATTGAAAGTAGATGTGTTAGCGTTGGGTATGTTAAGCGCTATTCGTCGTGCATTGTTTTTAATAAACAACTATTATGGCAAGCGTTATTGCATGGCAGACATTCCTGCCGAAGATCCTCAAGTATATGAAATGATTTCGCGAGCAGACACAATTGGCGTGTTTCAAGTGGAGTCACGCGCGCAGATGGCGATGTTGCCACGTTTGAAGCCACGTTGTTTTTACGACTTAGTGATTGAAATATCCTTGGTGCGTCCCGGCCCGATTCAGGGCAAAATGGTGCATCCGTATTTGCGACGTCGTCAAGGTTTGGAAGCCGTAAGCTATCCTAGTGAACGTGTGCGCAAGGTATTGCAACGCACGCTGGGCGTACCGATTTTCCAAGAGCAAGTGATTAAACTCGCCATGGTCGCTGCAGGTTTTAGCGCTGGCGAAGCCGATCAATTGCGTCGCGCCATGGCTGCATGGCGACGCAAAGGTGGATTGGAGCCATTTGAAAAACGTTTAGTCGAGGGTATGCGCGACCGTGGATATGATGAACAGTTTGCGCAACAAGTGTTTGAGCAAATCAAAGGTTTTGGTGAATACGGCTTTCCTGAATCGCATGCCGCTAGTTTTTCTTTATTAGTCTATGTATCGGCTTGGTTAAAATATTATTATCCAGCGGCGTTTACTTGCGCCCTATTGAACAGCCAACCCATGGGTTTTTATGCGCCTGCACAATTGGTTCGAGACTTACGCGACCATAACGTCGAAGTACGCCCCGTCGATGTATGCGTCAGTGAATGGCAATCGACTTTAGAACGTGCCGATCAGTTCAAACAAAAAAAACATACGGCCAGTCCTGCGGTGTTGCGTTTGGGTTTACATTTGGTTAAAGGCCTATCCCGTCAAGGTGCCGAGCGTATTGTTACTAATCGAAGCATTGCTGAATTTAAACATATTGACGATTTTGTTTATCGTTGCGGTTTAAATAAAAAAGATTTGGATGCACTAGCAGCAGCTGACGCATTACGTGTGTTAAGTGGTCATCGTTTTCAAGCGCGTTGGGCGGTTAATGGTGTTGAAGACGCAACACCATTATTGCAACAACCCGTGCAGGAGGAATTAGCCTTGATCGCTCCGCCAACAGAAGTGCAGAACATTAAAGCCGATTATTCGCATTTAGGTTTGAGTTTGCGTCGTCATCCGTTGGCCTTATTGCGTAAAAAATTACAAGCCATGGAATTATCCAATGCCAAGCAATTAAAAACGATTAAACATGGACGTTGGATTGGTGTTGCCGGTTTGGTGATTGCGCGGCAACGGCCCATGACCGCCAGCGGTGCCACGTTTGTTACATTGGAAGATGAAACTGGCGTGGTGAATGTGGTGGTGTGGCGTGATCTTGGTGATCAGCAACGCAAAGAATTATTATGCGCACAATTATTAGAAGTTCAAGGTGTGCTGGAACGAGATGGCGAAGTAATGCACTTGATTGCCAAACGATTAATCGATCGCAGTGAATTACTGGGCGCCATCAATAGCCATTCGCGTGATTTTCATTAATTGTTCTTTAATGTGTTTGAGGTTAGAATTGGGCTATTAAAAAATAGAGACACAAGCAATAATCTCAAATCACCCAAAATAGCATGAATAAATTACACCGCCTATTCTTTCTTTTCGTTTTATTGCTAATGACGGCATGCTCGCAAAATGTTAAGCGCGAGACACTCATGCAGACGGTTGATACCGCCTACCCTAAAGCCGCAATTATGATGCAAGGTTTAACTCAACGCTGTTGGAATCGTGCCCCCTTGGGATTAATTGACGGTGTAAAAGTCAAATTCACTAAAATCAGTGATCGCTCCTCCAGAGTGGATTTGTTCCTTATATCATTTGATCCTAAAAAATTCGTCACCAGCACAATGAAATCAATTGATGCGGATAAAAAATCAACCGAGCTTATATTGCCAGAACAACAAAAGAAACCATTTGCGACAGTTTCATTGGTGAAAAATGTAGGCGATAAAACAACAGTGGTTATGCATGATACAGGCGAGCGACGTCCCGGCGATTTGCAGTTAACCGAGGATGTGAGTCGCTGGTTGCGTGGGGAAAAACACTGCAGCGGCGAGTGGGCTAAGGTCGAAAAAGTTCAATTAGACAATGTTGCCGATATAGATGAAATGCGCACTAAATTATTATTGGTCGTGCGTGTGGCGCAAAAAAGTGGTTGTGGCGTTAATGGTGCTATTGAAGTGGATGAGCTAAACAAACCTATTAATGAATACCGTATTCCCTGTGTATTTGGGCGCTTAAAACTGCTATGTGAATTTAATCAAACAACAAAAGTGAATGAATGGGGAATTCCTCATAATATCAATCCTAAGACAAAATCTTCTCAACCTGCCTGCCAAGCCAATTAAGCATTGGCATCAATTGTCGTTAAATCTGTGACCTGGATCATGTATTTTTAATAGCATACGCCGTTGCATAAAGCACAGTGATACTATTTATAAATAACAGTATCGACGCTAATACTGCGCTTTTGACCGGTTCTAAAGCAAATACAGAGGTTGAGATCATGCCGCTAACCATTGCTCAAACAGGAATTAATGCTGGTTTTTCCCGTTTGCGTACAACTGCAAACAATATAGCAAATAGTTCGACTACAGGATTTAAGCAATCACGAACTGAAACAGTTGAATCAGCGGGTGGTGGTGTAAAAGTCGCACGGGTCGCTGAGCAGCCATCTCAGGGCCTTAACCAGACCACAGGCAATAGTACTGATTTAAGTATTCAAGGCAATGGTTTTTTTCGTTTAAACGATCATGGTGAAACTGTTTATTCACGCGATGGACAGTTTCAAATTGATTCCGATGGTTATGTTAGCAATAGTCGTGGACAACGTTTAACAGGATTTAATGCAAATGAAAATGGAATTATTGATGGCTCAGTAAAAGATCTGCGTTTATCGTCTGATCAGTTGCAACCCTCTGCTACAACTGAAGTTTCAATTAACGCAAATTTTAATGCAAACAATTCAGTGCCAACCACAAGTTTTGATCCCTCCGACGCATCTAGTTACAACAACCGAATTTCTATGGATGTAGTCGATAGCTTGGGTGTGAGCCATCAAGCAGATATTTATTTTCGTGAGACAACAGGCAGTAACCAAATGGAAGCAATGGCCTATATTGGTGGCAAGCAAGTGCTAGCCCCAACCGCTATTGAATTTTCAACGAGCGGTGGTCTGATTTCACCAATGGGTGGTGAGATCAACATACCTGCTTTTGATCCTGGTACTGGCGCGGACAACATGAATATTAGTTTAGACCTGAGCGATGCAACGCGTTACGCCAGTGATTTTTCCTTAAATGAAATTAAGCAAAATGGTCAGAGTGCAGGACAAAACAGACAAATTCAAATCGACCAAAATGGCGTTGTCAGTAGTTTAGCAGCTAATGGTGAAAGCCAAGTGATTGGTCAGGTTGCGCTAGCTGATTTTTCTAATCCACAAGGTTTAGGAAAACTGGGTGACAATACCTACGCCGCGACCTATGGATCAGGAGATGCTTTTACCGCTGCACCAGGAACGGGTAATCTTGGGCAGATCAACGCTGGATCACTCGAAGAATCCAATGTGTCCTTGCAGGATCAACTGATTGATATGAAACTCTCACAATATGACATCGAAGCAAATGTAAAAGTATTACAAGCCGCAGATGAGATGATGGGATCGTTAATAAACATCAAAGCATAATTTATTTGGAATTTCATATTGTGTTTAAATCCTTTCAGGACAAGCTTTTCTAACGTCTTTGTCTTATAGCTAAAAAAACCAAAATTTATTACAATAGCGATATTAGCCATGACTCAATGTTGACGTCATGGCTTGCTAAGTTATTAATAATTACGCACTAAAAAAACAAACGTGCATAGGGGTAGGGGTTAAATGTTTGTGAATTTTCGACGAGTCGCGGGTTGCGGCAAATTGTCGCATGTCTATCAACTGCGTCATCATGAGCTTGTTGTCAGTTGATGAAACCACGTTATTTATTGTCTCTTGCTGTGTTACTGCTTACGCTGTTTGCAGTGATCCTATCTATTGTGTTGGGTTCCTTAGTTCAATATTCCAGTCAAACTGAATTTTGTATTTCCTGCCATGAAATGCGAACTACCGTCTATGAAGAATACAAAAAAACCCGGCATTACCAAAATACCAGTGGTGTTCGGGCTGGCTGTGCTGATTGTCATATTCCTCATGACTGGACAACAACTTTATGGAGGAAATTATTAGCGGTGAAAGATGTTTATCATCATTTATTAGGCACTATTGATACGGAAGAAAAATTTGAGGCCCGCCGCAAAATTATGGCCGAACGAGTTTGGGAAAATATGCAGGCAAACAATTCACGGGAATGTCGTAATTGTCACGACTTTTCCGCAATGATTATTAGTGAGCAACGTAAACGTGCGGGCAAACAGCATAATCAAGCACAGCAAGATGGTGATACTTGCATTGATTGTCATAAGGGTATTGCCCATAAGGCCGTGCATGAAACCGAATTAAAGCAGGAGGATGCTGATGAAGAGATCCAGTTGGATTTTTAGAATAGTTTGTTCAACATTAGGAATGTTATTGATTGTTGCATTACCTGTTAGTGCCAAAGAAATTGATTGGGAAAAGGTTAAGGCAATGCCGATCGACTTGTTCTATCCAGGTCAGGCGTCTTGGGAATGGGTTTTAACCAAACACAAAGGTGCAAAAAGTGTACGCAAAGGCTCGCCTTGTTTGGAATGTCATGAGGGTGAAGAAAAAGCCATGGGCGATTTAATCGTAAAAGGTGGTTATCTTGAACCAAATACCATTGATAATAAACCTGGAACCGTTAAAGCAATCATAAAAGCTGTGCAAGATGATCACAATCTGTATGTGCAAGTTAAATGGGATGCGCTCGGTTTTACTAGTGGAAAAAAAGTGGATCAACAATTTAAGGCCAAAGTTGCTGTTATGCTTTCAAGTGAGGAAGTGAAAGAAGTGCCGGTCGCGGGTTGTTGGGGATTCTGTCATAGCGATGCTACCGGTATGGCATTTAGTGAGAATAAAACACGCGAACTGTATTTGTCTAAATCACGGATCAAATTAAAACGTAGTGGCGGCGGCGATGACTTGATTTCGTCAAATGAATTGAATGACTTGTTGATCAAGAATTATTTTGTTGAATATTGGCAAGCACAATTGGCAGCGAATGAAACAAAAGTCGTCAGTGGTTATATTTTGGAAAAGCGCCATGCTCATAAATCTGCCGTGGTTGATGTGTCGTATTCACAGCAAACCGGTGATAATACGTTGGTTTTCGTTCGTCCGTTGCAAACGTCGCTTGCACCAACAAAAAAGTTAAACCAATTGAAAAATTTTTACATGGGTTTTGCTATTCATGATGATTATGCTGAAGGGCGATTTCACTATGTATCGTTTGCGCGTCGAATGAGCCTAGATGGTTCGACAGCGGATTATAAGATTAAAACTATAGATTAGGGGGATGATGTGTATCGAATCAGTTTTTTAGTTAGTGTGCTCATGATGAGTATCAGTTTCAGTTTGTTACCAAAGCAAGCAGATGCGACAGCTGCTTTTGCTCGATCAACTGGCGCCAGTTGCAATAAATGTCATACGGCATCATTTCCGCGTCTGACCATGAAGGGCGAACGTTTTATGCGAAATGGTTTTCAAATGCGTAAGCAAGCAGACGACCTTGCATTTGGTTTGGATGATGAAGCGCTTAAAGATTCTGACGAGATTGTGAAGAAAGTGTCAGAGATTCTTAGTGTCACTGGTGGTACTGAATTAATGAGCAGTAATAGTGACGATGCGTATCCAGCTTTAATTGCCCAAAAAGATATTAGTCTGTTGGCAACCACAAGTGTGAGCAAAGACTTTGCGGTCTGGGCGGGTGTGGAAATCAACGATGAAACGGTGGAGTTACATCGGTTTTTTATTAGTCGTACAAACTTTTTTGACTCTACATGGTTCAATGCGCGAGCGGGTTCACTTGATCCAACCACTTGGACTTCGTTTTATGGTCACGGCGCTGCATTGGATTCAGCAAGTTCCGGTATTGGTGCCTATGGAGGCGGACATCATGGCGGTGGAAGTGGTTTCACGCCGGTAGGTATCGGTTTTGATGAGCAAAATGGAATTGAATATTATGGTTATAATAAGGCCTTGTTCTGGTCTGTGGGTTTAAGTAACGGCAGCTCTGCCCATGGTGATGATCATGGTGACCTCCAAGCGCATAGTAGTTTGCCTGCAAATGAAGCTCACGGTGTAACCACTGAAACACATCATGCCACGGGTGCAGACAAACTCGATTATTGGGTGGTGGGGCGTTTTGATTTTCTTAAGGACAGTTCAATGTCTTTGCTTTGGTATAATGCTAATGGCTCTCAGGAGTTGCAGATGTATTCGCTTGCTGCAAATTTACGTTTCAAAAAACTCGATTTGCGTGGACAGGTGAGTTTGGATAATACCGGTAACGATGATCGTTACTCACGCATGGGTATTACCATGCAAGCGGATTATGCTATTGCGAAAACACTTGCAGGTATTTTGCGTTTTGATACGACAGATCATGGTGTGGGTTCTGATTCTGTGGAAACTCAAGTTACGGCAGCCTGGATTTATAAACCGGTGCAAAATATTAAAGTGACGTTTGCGTATGTAGCGGAACTCATGGCTGCAGCTGAGCCATCGGCGGACGGTCATGCGCATGGTCATGCCGGAGAAACGGCGATCAGTGGTTTTGGTAGTCATGCTACGGCGCGAATAAGATTTATGTTTTAATTTTAACTAGTGTAGTAAAAAAACAATGAGGATCTTGAAATGAAGAAATTTAATTGGGGTGTAATGGCTTTAATCGCACTGTTTGCGTTGAGTGCTTGTTTTCATGGGGATCATGATGATGACGATGACCATGATGATGCCGATCAAAATATTAGTTTTAAAGCAGAGGTCAATGCTGAGGAAACTGAATTGGCTGGCGTGAGTGCAGCATCTGGATTAGCGGCTGCGTTTGATTTCAGTATTGACCATCACGAAATGACACTTGGTGGAAGCGTTACGATTAGTAGCGGTACTGCTTCAACCGTAGCAATTTATAAAGCCTTTGCTGGGAAAACAAGCGACACAGCAGTGATTAATTTTTCAGATGATGATGGTGATAAAACCTGGACTATTGCTGCGGGTGAGAATGTTAACTTGACTCATGAAGAAGTAGAGGCGTTTGAACATGGTGAATATTATCTCAATATTGTCGATAGCAATGGTAACGACGAAATGCGAGCCCAAATTTTGGGTGCAGAAGCAAGAATTTATACCGTGGATTTAACGCCTAATGCGTCCACTGCGAGTGGCCAAGCGGTATTAACCTTAATGAACAATGAGGGCGCTTATGTGGCTTATGTTCGCCTGCAAGATATTACCGAAGCTGAAATTACTGGCTTGCATATTCACAATCGAAATGCAGGTGATGCGGTAGTATTAGGCTTAGCTGTTGATGGTACAGAAACGGATTTAGTTTATAAAACAGCCGACGCGGCCACGCCTCTGACTCATATGCAGATTATGGACTTAGTGAATGGTGATTTTTATGTGAATGTACACATGGATTCTTCAGTCGTATTAACCGGTGATTTGGCATTACACCGTGAAGGTGGTGCGCCCCATCATTAGTGCGTAATATTTGTGCAAAAAAGCCAGCGTTATGCTGGCTTTTTTTTGCATCAAGGCAATGTTAGTATGTTTTTGTTAAAGCAAGAATCATAAATATATAAGAAAATTAGAATGAACTAATGTTTAAGTCATTAATAGTGTTTTAATAACCCTACAGGCAAAATTGGTATATGAAGCTAAGCAATATACTTTTTAGTCTTATTCTGATCTATTCGTTAACCGGTTGCTTTAAACCCGCATGGGATTCTCCTCAGCAAGTCGCAGAAAATCAGGATGTTATTCTTAACGATGAAGTTTTGGCTGCGCTCGGGTTGACCTTATGGCAGGACATGAGCAGCGACCTGCGTTTCCCCACGTTTTTAAAACTTGCGGATAGTGTTGCGATGGAGTACGAAGTGACTCGTGCGGGTGGTTTTTGTGTACGGCCCAATGCGGTGAATAATTGGCAAGTCATTGATGGCAATGTTTATACCGATGAAGTGATTCGAGTACGCTATGAACTAGACAATCAGATTATTAAAGAAACCAATTTAGCTAATGCCAGCGCCACCACATTTGAAGCGTATAGCAATTGCGAGCAAGTCAGCATCTGGGATGGTGTGTATCGCCGGGTAGGCAATGGCAAAGTAAAAGAATATTGGCGCATCAATGGTGATTTGACCCAACGCTTTGTTGAAGAAAAAGCGCTTAAATGTTTTCAAGCCATTCAAGTCAGTGAGTGGTGGATGACGCAGAATGGTCAAAGCGCAAATCGTATTGAGGTAGTTTTTCTTGATAGTCTTCAGGCAGAAGTAAGTGCGCAATTGGTCAGTGATAATAAAGTTGATATAGAAAAGCTGGTGCTGTGTAGTATCTAATTTCTTAAAACGTCAGTGCGCGAGTTTCAATGCCTGCTGTGCGATGTCTGTGAAATAGTCCCCTAGCCAACGACCATAGACACTTGAGCGCGTTACCGTGTAATGATGCTGATCATATCGATCGCTAGGCATTAGATAACCTATGTAATCTCCATTAAAACTTATTGCCCAGGCTTGCAGATCATCGGGCCTGTTTTGTTCCAAGCGCTGTGCAAGTTCACCTGAATAATCACCTGGAAAGCCCATTAGCATTACCGGTCCTAAACGTAATAAATGAACATAACTCTGTTGGCTTTGATGGAAAAGCGAATGCACCATATAGGGCGATAAACGGGTATTTTTGCTAATGCGAAAGTGAGCAGTGGGTAAATCCAAATTGAATAAATGTGAATCAATTACCGCATGCGCTTGTTGCCATTGGTGTAAAACAAATTCAGCAGAGCTGGGTGGCTTTTCTTCCGCCCGTAAGATAATTGAAACCAAACGATCACTATAGGTTTCGATTGTTTTCTGTTGATCCTTCTCGATTGATTGGGACATTGTTGTTTGCGGCATAATACCAGCGACTGCGCCAGCCGCAAATAAAACCGGTGTATTCATTTGCTGGCTTAGTTTGTATTGTAGTAAACCGGGATAGTCTCCGCTGAGCGAATGATTAGTTGCATCAAGCAAGGTAGGATGCGCGCCAAAACTAAGTAACATCGCAAGATTCTGCTGGTGCTGATCGAGAAGTTTTAACAGGTGTATGCGGCCGTGGGCCGGACTTTGATCATCTAATTGATTGACTAGCAGTTGATTGGCTAATGTTGGTTTAAGATCGATACGTTGGTATTGCAGTTGTATGGGTTGCATGGCATAACGACTGTCTAATACTACTCGTGCGAGTTTATCCGCGAGTATCGAAAAATATTCAGCATCATATGCACCAAGCACCGATTCACCGATCAAACCTTTCGCATAGGCACCGGGACCGGCGTGGGTATGGCTAGCTGTAAAAAAAAGTTGTTCACGACTTAAACCGGTTTTTTCAGCTACTGCGTCAATTATATCTGGCAAGGGTAATAACCATTCGACAGCAATAATCGTTACAATTTGCTCTTGATTGCTAAGACTAATGGCTTGCGCATATACACGATGTGCAACCGACTCAAAGTTTTTTAATTGCCGGGCATTAAAACCACCTAAAGCAATGGCCTTGTTGGGAGTAATATCCACACGGCCATAACCCGCCTGAAGTGGGGATGCACGTCGATCAAAATGCTGCTGCTGTAGCCGTCGCTGAGTTTCTGTGTAATAAGTGCTTTGCTGGTAGGCCAATTCATGGTTGGGCCAAGGACCCACCACCCCAACAAATAATAGACTTAAGCCTAAAAGCCAAATCAACATAGTATTTTATATCCCAGAGTTGCTAGAATAGACGCCTTTTTCACAAAGATATCGATATTGGTAACTAGTATAGCGAAAATGGCGCGGAAACGATTGATTTTGGGAGGAATTCGCTCAGGAAAGAGTGCTTATGCGGAAGCGTTGGCACATGCAGGGCATTTACCGGTTTGTTATGTGGCGACTGCCGTGATTGAAGACGAAGAAATGGCGCAACGAATTCAAAGTCATCAACAACGTCGACCGAATGAGTGGCTATTGTTAGAAACACCGATCAATTTAGTAGATGTTTTTTCACAAACAGAATTAGCCCACTATTGTTTATTAGTGGATTGTCTCAGTGTCTGGTTAAGCAATGTGTTATGTGCACAACCAGAAACAATTGAGCAACAAATTGAACATTTGTGTCGGACTATTGAATCGACGCAGCAAGATATAATTTTAGTCAGTAGTGAAGTCGGCATGAGCTTAGTATCTACGAATGCACTCGGTCGACGCTATAGTGATTTTTTGGGTAAGCTTAATCAGCAATTGGCGCAGGTATGCGACGATGTGATTATGGTTGTTGCAGGTTTGCCAATGGTTTTGAAGGGGGATGTTACATGAATTGGATAGCTGAAAAGCTTGCTTCATTAAGTACGGAATTTAGAGATAAAGCGGTGGAGCAGCAATCACAACTGACCAAGCCGCCCGGATCACTCGGACGTTTGGAACAAATTGCGATTCAAATGGCAGCGATGCAAGCTACCACTCAACCACATTTACATAATATATACATAAGTGTTTTCGCTGGCGATCATGGTGTGGCGGATGAAGGCGTTTCGGCATTTCCACAAGCAGTTACTGCCGAAATGGTGAAAAATTTTGCTCGAGGCGGGGCAGCGATTAACGTTTTGGCGAAAAGTATAGGTGCTACATTAGAAGTCGTAAATCTAGGAACTGTCGCAGCGGTGGATACTTATGAAAACGTACTAAGTCGATCTATTGCGCCAGCCACGGCAAATTTTGTCCATGGCCCGGCCATGACAACCGAACAATTAGAGCAAGCGATGGAAGAGGGTGCACAAGCAATTATGCGCGCGATTGCCAATGAAGCTGATGCATTTATTGGTGGTGAAATGGGTATTGCGAACACCACCGCTGCGAGTGCCATGGCCTGCGCATTGCTCAAACGTCCGGCCACCATGTTAGCCGGTCCTGGAACGGGCCTAAATAAAGATGGTGTTCGTCATAAGGTGCAAGTTATTGATAAAGGTTTGCACAACAATAAAGCACGATTAACGTCACCACTGGCATGTTTGCGTTGTCTAGGTGGATTTGAAATAGCTGCATTATGTGGCGCTTATATCAAAGCAGCGCAAGTAGGACTGCCTATTATTGTGGACGGTTTTATCAGTAGTACAGCGGCATTAGCTGCGGTGAAAATTAATCCTGAGGTGCGCGATTGGATGATTTTTTCACATGCGTCTGCCGAACCTGGGCATCAAATTATTGTGCAAGCATTGGATGCAAAGCCACTGTTGAATTTGAATATGCGCTTGGGCGAAGGTAGTGGTGCAGCGACTGCGGTGCCGTTAATACGCCTAGCACTGGCAACGCACAATGATATGGCGACTTTTGCTGAAGCAGGCGTTTCGGAAAAATTAAAATAGTTGGTGCTCAAAAAGCATTGTGACAAATTTATGGGAAACGGTATTTGAATGCCATTTAAAATATTTTTAAAATTGCAAGCTTCTGACCTGTTATTCGCACTGAAGGACGAGTTAGTATGAAAATAATTCGTTTGCCCATACTCATGGTTGCTTTGCTGTCATTGTTGATGACGCTTACGGCTCGATTGGTGACTTTGCAAGGTTTCACTTTTGAGTCTCAATTCGTAGTAGCTGCAGTTCTATTTTTATTTGGGCTTATCGTGATTGCTGTGAGTGCACTTAGTTTTATTCGCGCACAAACTACGGTTAATCCGTTAACGCCGCAGGAATCAAGCGCATTGGTCACATCCGGTAGTTATCAATTTTCGCGTAATCCAATGTATATTGGCTTTTTTACATGGTTGCTCTCAGTGTTTGTGATACTGGCAAATTGGATAAATATTTTATTTCTAATTGCTTTTGTGTTTTTAGCCAATGCGTTTTATATTAAACCCGAAGAACAGGCACTTAAAACCATTTTTGGTTCAGCGTATGATGATTACTGTCAGCGTGTGCGACGTTGGTTGTAGAAAAAAGTTGGTTATCGTGAAATTGCAAAAGGTTTGAAGCGGAGCAATGATTCGCTCTGCTAATTTTGTCAATGTTCAGAAATTACTGCGAACATCCACACAGGTGGTAATCAATGTATTTGTGGTTTCAGTAGTGATTATTAATGAAATATTCAAATGAGCACAATAAGCAATGTCCTCCAGAGTTGGGGTACGCCACACTACATAGATAATTTGAAGGCATTTTTAAGTCAAATATCAATTCACGAACTGCCTTTGCAGCAGGCGATGAATGCTGGGTTTTGTATTGATGATCAATTATGCCAGTTTATGCATATCGAAAGCAAACGCGATGCTTCTCAATTCTCAATCAAGCTAGGCGTGTTTTTTCAGACCTGGTTGGTCGGTTGTAATTGTAGTGATGACCCTGGTACTGAATCACCGAGCGCGGAATTTGCCGAAATTATATTGTTGATTGACGCGGACTTCGATACCTATGCTTTTGTTGCTGCTTAAGCCCAACTGTTTTTTGATTTGGCTAAACGGGCTTGAAATATGCTAAAGTTGGCGTTCGAATAAGCGATTGGAATATCCATCGTTTTGCGTTTATCGGGACGGACAAACGTAGTGTCAATTCAAGTACTCAAACATAAGACAATAGCTTTTTTCGTGGTGTTGGCAATAACCATCGCTAGTGTAGAATTGTTAACCCGCTTAAATGAAGCGTCGGTATTTTCTTTACAGGAAAATATATTACTTAAGCTGCAAATGTTTCGTCTGCAGGATAAGACGGATATTTTATTTATCGGTAGCTCGCGTGCCCAAGACGGAATCGAACCCGAAGTGATCCAGCATGAGCTGGCACAACAGCATTCGCAATGGAAAAATATAAAAGTCTTTAACGGCGCCTCGCCCGGCGCCAGTTTAAAGCGTTTGGCTTATGTCGCGGATAAAGCTCTGGATAAACCGGGTTTGAAAGTATTGGGTATTGAATTATCTGATCCGCAGTTAGTCAATCGCAACTGGAACCCGTCATTCTATTCAGAAGAACCCGCAACCAATGTTGAAGATTTTCTGCAAAAAACGCTGGCAAAATACTCCTACTTAGTTCGTTACCGAAAAAGTTTTCGAGTCAATAATTTATTGCAATCGCCCTTATTGATTTTTGCAAACTATAGTGATGGCACCGAATGGTTTCGTCGAGGCTTGATTACTCAATCGTGGGCGGATTCAGAAACGCCTATGGATGAGAGCGATCGACGCCATTGGCGTCTCCATATTGTTAAAGCTGATGCGAGTCAGAGTATAGGTGTAGTCGAAAATTCGGATGCGCAAGAGGTTTATGAAGCCATAGCAGAAAAAGCTCGGCAACGCGGGGTGCGTTTATTTCTATTTGTTCCACCACTGACCGGTGCGGTTATGCAACGTGAATGCAGTGCACATCATTTAGCTTCTTATCAACAGTTTGTGAACCTCACTCAAGCACCACTCATTATGCACGCTTGCGAGAATTTGCGCGCAGTTTTCTTTTATCCACGAAATCGCAGTCATTTGAATAAAATCGGACGTACTATTTGGTCACGAAATCTGACGCAGATTTTGGCGCAAGAAATTTTATTAACGCCTGTGGAGCAAAGCAATGCTTTTTAATAGTGCGACTTTTGTATTTTTGCACTTGTTTATTTTTGCAGCTTATTGGCTCAGTCCAAAACAATCATGGCGCCTGTTTTTTCTCGCGATCGGATCCATTGTTTTTTATGGATGGTTTTATTGGCCAGGCCTGTTCATTATTGGAGGATCGATTCTCGTCAATTATTTTCTGGCCATCAAAATTGATCAATCCCGAAGCAAGCAATGGTTGACCATTGCTGTGGTGATTAACTTATTGGTTTTAGTTTATTTTAAATATGTGGAATTTTTAGCTCGAAGTTTCTTGCAAGTACTAGCGACCTTCGGTTTATCGGTTGATATGCCAGTACCGCCGCAATGGTTGCCCTTAGGCATATCTTTTTTCACGTTTCAAATTGTGGCGTATCTGGTCGATGTGTATAAACAAAAAATTCATGCAGAAAAGAATTTTCTGATTTTTAGTGTATTCGTTGGTTTTTATGGACAGTTAATCGCCGGTCCAATTGTTCGTTCGCATGAATTTATGCCGCAATTACTCAGCAAACGTGAATTTCGCTTTGATCAATTACAACTCGGCTTTTTCTTTTTTATTACTGGCTTGATGTTAAAAGTTACCGTGGCGGATACTTTGGCTCAATTTGTGGATCATGGATTTGATCACATCGATAAATTGCAAACTCACATGGCCTGGTTGACTATTTATGCGTTCGCGATACAGATTTTGTGCGACTTCTGGGGCTATTCCACCATTGCCGTCGGCAGTGCTTTAATGCTGGGAATCAAATTGCCGATTAATTTTAACTCGCCATATAGTTCGCGTTCCTTACGGGAATTCTGGCGGCGTTGGCATATTACTTTATCGACTTGGCTACGTGACTATCTCTACATCCCGCTTGGAGGCAATCGTAAAAATACGCAAACAAACTTAATTGCGACCATGACCTTGGGTGGCCTATGGCATGGTGCCAGTTGGAATTTTATTATTTGGGGATTGCTACATGGGGTGTGGTTGGCCACCGAACGAGTGTTTACAAAGCACCAAGATGTAGATTCAACGGGAACATTTTGGTCAGATTTAGTTAAAAAATTACTCGTGTTTCATGGTGTCTGCCTATTATGGGTGTTTTTCCGTGCGCAAAGTTTTTCAGATGCGGTACTGTTTTTGCGCCAACTGCTAGTGCCACCCTATGAATTCAGTTCAAGTGTGCCGGCAACGTTAAGTACTTTGATTATCATATTCGTGATATTTCAAAAACGAGTGGCCAGCTATTTAATTGATGATAAGTTCCTACGATTTAGTTTGGCCAAACAAGTAGCATTGTCCTTGCTCATTTTGTTAGTAACCTTGTCATATGCGCAGGCGCGGCTGGATTTTATTTATTTCGTTTTCTGATTAATCCTGTATCAACTTATAGCGAGAAATTAAATTTTAGATTGAGTCAATTTCGCTGTTCTTGCTTTTAAATGAGCTAAATCAGTAACAATTTTCGCTGATATGGGTTAGAATGGGCGTTCGAAGCAAACAATGAACAAATCTATGTATCCAATACTCCAACAAACCTCTATTGCTTCATGAGAAACAAAACATGAAGAAAAACCGGTTCGATCAAGACCCTTTTGCTGAACGCGAAGCGCAAAAATACGAAAGCCCTGTGCCGAGTCGGGAGTTTATTCTTAAAGTCCTAGGCGATGCCGGTCAATTGTGGTCTCAGCAGCAGCTTGCGGAACACTTTAAGCTTCACAGCGAAGATGAGCTCGAAGGTTTACGCCGTCGCTTACGTGCCATGGAGCGTGACGGGCAACTGATTCGTAATCGCAAAGGCGGTTATGGTATTGTCAAAAAAATGGATTTAATTCGTGGTCGTGTGATTGGTCACCCTGATGGTTTCGGATTTTTAGTACCCGATGATGGTGGTGATGATCTTTTTATTACCGCTAAGCGTATGCGTAGTATCTTACATGGTGATCGTGTAGTCGCACGCGTCATGGGTTTGGATCACCGTGGCCGTCGTGAGGCAGCACCGGTCGAAGTTTTGGAACGCGCTAATCATGAAGTGGTTGGACGCTTTCATCAGGAACATGGCATTTCCATAATCATTCCTTCGAATAAACGCCTCAGCCAAGATATTTTGATACCACCTGAAAAACGTGGCGCTGCAACTCAAGGTCAAATTGTTGTAGCAACCATTATCGAACAACCCAACTGGCGTTCACAACCTATCGCTGAAATCAAAAAAATTCTAGGTGATCACATGGCGCCAGGAATGGAGATTGATATTGCCATTCGCTCACATGAGTTGCCCAATGATTGGCCCATGGATGTGAAATCGGAAGCCACGATTTACGGCGCAGAAGTTCCTGAGCAAAACAAACAAAACAGAGAAGATATTCGTCAACTACCGTTAGTTACCATCGATGGCGAAGACTCCAAAGATTTCGATGATGCGGTTTATGTCGAAGCTCATGCAAAAGGCTATCGTTTATTGGTGGCTATTGCTGATGTGGCATCCTATGTGAAAAAAGATTCTGCTTTGGATAAAGAAGCATTTAATCGCGGCAATTCGGTTTATTTTCCCGGCCGAGTCATACCCATGTTGCCGGAAGTGCTATCCAATGGTTTGTGTTCTTTGAATCCTAATGTGGATCGTTTGTGTATGGTCTGTGAGATCATTTTTAATAGCAACGGCACGGTGTTCTCTTATCGATTTTTTGAAGGCATTATGCGTTCCGCTGCGCGGTTGACCTATACCGAAGTCGCTGCTGTATTGCAGGAGCGTATCGCCAGTGAACGCAAACGATTCAAAAAGCTGTTGCCGCATTTAGAGGCTATGTATGAGCTTTACCAAATACTTGCCAAGCGACGCGAAAAACGCGGTGCGATCGAATTTGAAACCACAGAGACTCGCATTGTATTTGGCGAGCAGAAAAAAATTGATCGTATAGTGCCAGTGGTGCGTAACAATGCGCATCGTTTGATAGAAGAGTTCATGATTATCGCCAATGTGGCTGCGGCCGATATTTTACAACGAAATCATTTCCCAACCTTATATCGAGTGCATACCGGTCCGTCCGATGAGAAATTTGAAGATTTAAAAGCTTTTCTATCAGAGTTTGGTTTAACCATGCCAGGTAAAGCCACATCTTCACCGCAGCCTAAACATTATGCAAAGCTACTGCAACAAGTCAAAACACGCCCGGATGCGCATTTAATTAATATGGTATTATTGCGCAGTTTGAGCCAAGCGGTCTATTGTCCCGATAATCAAGGTCATTTTGGTTTGGCATTTGATGCCTACGCCCATTTCACCTCACCGATTCGTCGTTATCCGGATTTAATGGTTCATCGGGCTCTCAAGCACTTAATTCATAAACGCAAAGCTAAAAGTTTTCATTATTCTCATTCCGATATGGAGTTGATCGGTGAACACTGTTCGCGCACCGAGCGTCGAGCTGATGAAGCGACACGTGACGTCACTGACTGGTTAAAGTGTGAGTTCTTGCAGGATAAAGTGGGTGAAGGATTTAATGGGCGTATTAGTGCGGTAACAAGTTTTGGTTTGTTTGTGGAGCTTGATGACTTGTTTGTTGAAGGTTTGGTGCATATTACCGCGTTAGATAATGATTATTATCACTTTGATGCAGTCAATCATCGTCTGGTGGGTGAACGTAGTCGTAAGATTTATCGCTTATCTGATCCCGTGCGAATTAAAGTTATGCGTGTCAATTTGGATGATCGTAAAGTTGATTTTGAATTGGCCGAGCGTCGTACCAAAGACAGAAGCGCAAAAAAAACCGGGCGTCGACACAAAGCCAATAAACAACATAAAAAAGCCAGACCAAGGCGTTAAGCATGAGCGAGATGATTTATGGCGTGCATACGGTGCGCGCAGTTTTGCAGAAGGATCCGAGTAATATCTTCGAAGTTTTATTGCAGGACAGTCGGGATCGTAATCAGCGTATTAATGAAATTGAAGCCTTAGCCAATCAAAACAACATTCCAATTCGTTATTTACCAAGACGACAACTCGACGATCTTGTTGATGGTGCGCGTCATCAAGGTGTCATTGCGCAATCGCGTGGCATGACCAGTCTTGATGAGGCATTTTTAGAAAATCTGATAAGCCAACAGGCACATGCGCCGCTATTATTAATTCTTGATGGTATTCAAGATCCGCATAATCTGGGTGCCTGTTTGCGCACAGCTGATGCTGTAGGTGTTGATGCAGTTATTGCACCTAAAGATAAATCCGTTGGGCTAACGCCTGTGGTGCGTAAAACAGCGGTGGGCGCGGCGGAAACCATTCCGTTTGTTCAGGTGACGAATTTAGCGCGAACCATTAAACGATTGCAGGAACTTGGTGTGTGGATTAGTGGTGCCTCAGCAAATGCCGATCAAACACTTTATGACCTGGATTTTACCGGTGCTAGTGCAATTGTTATTGGCGCAGAAGGCAAAGGGCTGCGACGTTTGACCGAAGAACACTGTGACTATTTAATGAAAATTCCCATGCAAGGCAGTGTTGAAAGTTTAAATGCATCGGTTGCCGCCGCTGTTTGTTTGTTTGAGGCCAGGCGCCAGCGTTTAACTAAATAAAACACAATTTATCATCTTGCTTGATTGCCTAGAAGCCACACTTCCCTCTGAACCGTGTTGAGTGCTAATCACGCTGTCGGCACTGAAATCTAATTATTGCTGTTTTCATTTAATTCTTGTTTTTTTTTCTTGAGTTTGGCGCATGTCCCAGGTTTATACTTTTGTTTTGAAACCCATCGATCAGGGAGTAAGCCATGTACGCTGAAACTAGCCAAACGACGATCATGCAACACACACTACACCAATTAGAGCTTTGTAAAAACAACTTGTATCAGTTGCAACAAAGCTGTTGCATGGCTGAACGTAGTCAATCTATGCAAAAACTATTAGTAGTCTTTCATCAATGCGAAAATACCTTAAATATCAGGTCTGATGTTTCACAATTAAACCAAGTAGAGGAGCAGCTTATGCAGATTGGAGCGCAATTGGGGCAATTGCACGTGTCTTGCTGTACGTCAACGCGTGAGAAAATTTATCAGAAACTACTGCATGGTTTAAACAAAATTTACCTCAACCTGCAAGTCTTATTGGGTCGTGACTCGCACTGATTTGATCGTTAGGTGGCGATGAAATTCTCAATTTCCTCAAGTAACTGGGATTCAGAAAAGGGTTTTAATAAGACCGATTGAATGCCTTGAGATTTCAGCGCATGTTTATCAATACCTTTGCTGTAGCCGGTTGCAAGAATAATATTCAATTCTGGATTGATCTCTAAAAGAATTTTTGCCATTTCAGTACCGAGCATGTCTGGCATAAGTTGATCGGTAATAATTAAACCAAACGAATTTGGATTGTTACGCACAAAGGAAATTGCTTGAGTTGCATTTTTAGCGGTAGTCACCTGATATTTGGTTTTTTCTATAATGGCTTTCATGAGTCGGCAATACAGAGGTTCATCATCGACAAATAAAATCTGGAGTGTCTTATTGATGGATTTTGTAGCCAAGCTGAATTTTTCAATCGCTTCAGTTTGGGCTTCATTTATCGGGAAAAACAATTTAAAACACGCGCCCTGATTAAGGTCGCTGCTCACGCTGATTCCGCCACCATAGCTTTGCATTATGCTATAGGCTACAGCGAGCCCCATGCCGGTGCCTTCACCGACCGATTTGGTGGTAAAAAAAGGCTCAAAAATTCGAGCACAAACATCTTTACTCATGCCATGCCCATTATCAGAAAATTCCAAACAAACATAATTGCCCGCCGCCAATGATTTTGATGCGGTTGAAAGGAATTTTTTGCTTAGTGTTATATTGACTTGGCCGTGGTGTTCCATCGCATAGGACGCGTTTTGCATTAAATTGATGAGAATTTGACGCAATTCCTGTAAATCAATTGTGACCAAGCTAGGATCGATTGAGCCGTTAAAATTAATATCAATTGAATTTGCAGTGATGTCCTGAAGAAAAGCGAGTTCTTCAGGGAGTTGTCGCCATAAATTAATAGCTTGTAAATTTTTAGAGCTACGGTGTCCCAAGGCGAGCATCTGTTCAACCAGTGTTTTTGCCCTATAGGTGGCGTTGGAAATCTGCTCGAGATAGCTTTGTTCTTTCTCAAGCTGGGTGATTGCTTTTAACAAATCGGTATAGCCCATGATAATACCGAGTAAATTGTTGAATTCGTGTGCAATACCTCCGGCTAGTGTGCCGATGGCTTGCATTTTTTTCGCATGTTGATATTTTTTTTCTGCGGCAATTTTAGAAAGCTCTAATTCTTTTGATTGCGTAATATCGAGCCAATTACCGACAATGTCTTTGACTTCACCATTAGCATCATAACTGAGGCGTAATTCATCATGCATCCAAACATAATGTCCTTGGCTATGTTGAAAGCGGTATTCGTGACTATGGAATCCATGTTCAAATAATTGTCCAAGATTATTGAAAATCTCTTCTCGGTCATCGGGGTGGATATTAGAAGCCCAAAAATTCGGGTTATTTATAAAATCCTCGGGTTGATAACCCAGTTGTCTGGTTACATTGTGGCTAATAAAAGTGGCGGGAAAGGTGTCTGATGGCTCGCAACGATAAACCACAGTTGCGCTGTTTTCAACTAACTCAACTAAATTCTGTTGCGCCGTCTGCATCTGATTATAGGTGTCGCTAAGATCAATCAAGGTTGCCAGTATGAGTGGCTCACTATTGTCGGTTGTTTGAAATATTTGAGCATGCATTTGAAGCCATAGAAATTTTCTCTTGATGGACCCAAGGCGGAATTCGATGGTTTGATCTTGCTGCTCACTCACCTGTTGTAACTGTGCTAAAACGTTGGGAGCGTCATCAGGATGTAAGTATTTCAACCAGAAATCACTATTTTTACTGCTAGTGTCTTGGTTATTGCCTAGCAATACTTTTCCTGTGTGATTAATATTAACGATCGCTAGTGTCGCCGGATCGAGCAGGCAAATGGCGTGAGGGAGTTGTTGCAGTAATTTTTCGTAGTCAAGCATGGGTTTTACCAATTCTTTTGATCCATTTATATGCATAGTCGAAGCCTGGTCGCATGGGAAAAGGTTGTAAGAAATAGACTTATGTATGCATCGGGTGGTGACATACAAGCTTGATGCTAGTTTAACGCGTACGCATTTAAGATTGCTAATCCCACATAAAATCAGTAAAATACGCGGCCCTAGCCATGGTGGTTAGGAATGAATAAACAGTGACTCCTTGCCTTACTGCCCCGATTCGGCAGAAGGCTTGTAACCCAAGAGGAGATTATATGAGACACTATGAGATCGTGTTTTTGGTCCACCCTGACCAAAGTGATCAAGTTCCAAGCATGATTGATCGTTATCGCACCACAATCGAGTCAAATGGCGGCAAGTTACACCGTTTGGAAGATTGGGGGCGACGTCAATTGGCTTATCCTATTCAGAAAATCCACAAAGCTCACTACGTGATGATGAATATTGAGTGTGAACAGCCGGTACTCGATGAGTTGACCAGTGCTTTCCGCTTCAATGACGCAGTTTTGCGTAATCTCGTGGTTCGTCGCAAAGAAGCAGTCACTGAGACTTCGTTCATGATGAAGAACAAAGATGATCGTGATGAACGTCCAGCACGTGCGCCTGTAGAGGTTGTTGAGACCGTGGTTGCATCTGACGAAGATGACGCTGGCGAGTCTATTGGTGCCGAAGCTTAAACTGAATAGGAGATAATAAATGTCACGTTTTTTTCGTCGTAGAAAATTCTGTCGTTTCACCGCCGATGGTGTTACTGAGATTGATTATAAAGATTTGAATACTTTGCGTAGTTATGTCACTGAGAGTGGCAAAATCGTACCTAGCCGTATTACTGGTACCAGCGCCAAGTATCAACGTCAATTGGCCACTGCAATCAAACGTGCGCGTTATTTGGCTTTATTGCCATATTCTGACGCACATTAATCGCAGTTAGAGTAAAGACCAGACCATGAAAGCCTTGGCGAATTACGCCATGCGCGGTCGCATTCAAGCCTTATCACTGAGTGCGTCATTTGCCGTAATCTCACTGGTGTTAATCCCACTTAGTGTGATTTTTACCACGCTGAGCGCGGCGGTGATTGCCTTAGTCACTTTACGTAAAGGTCCGAGTGAAGGTTTTCTGGTTGCGGCTGGGGCCACAGTAATTATCACTGCTGTAGGCATGGTTGTAGCCAAAGAAGTGATTTTAGGTTTGGCATATGCCATCGCGGTATGGTTGCCGGTGCTGACTATCAGTCTGGTATTGCGCCGCACGGTGTCATTATCCCTGGCATTTTTTGTTGCCGGACTGGTTGCCGTGGTTTTGGTGTTTGCAATGCACTCTAGCATGCAAGACCCGGTTGCTTGGTGGCAGGAAAACCTAGCCAAAATGCCAACCACGGAATTGCTCGGTAAAGAGTTTGTTGCAACCAGCGCCAAGCTGATGACAGGTTTACTCAGCGCCAGTTATTTTGTCACCTTGGCATCGAGCGTGGTTTTAGCTCGATGGTGGCAGGCCACATTGTTTAATCCAGGTGGATTTGGCAGCGAATTTCGTGGTTTGCGAGCGGGTAAAGTGGATAGTGTTATTGCACTAGCCACACTAATGCTGGCCTATTTTAGCGGTGGTTTGGGAAGTTTATTGGCAGATATAGCGATTGTGCTTATTACTGTTTATAGCCTACCCGGCTTGGCTTTTTTGCACGATTGGGCCAAACGCACTCAAGCCAACAGTTTGTGGTTAGTACTGGTCTATTTACTCTTGGCATTTGCGCCGCAACTCATGGTGTTATTCACCCTGGTTTCGATTGTCGACGCATACACAGATTTACGACGCTATATCAAAGATAAAGCGTCACCAGTTTAAAATTAACATCAGGCTCATGCAGCCTAAACGAGGTGAAACATGGAGATTATTCTTCTTGAGAAAGTAAAAAACCTAGGCACCATCGGTGATCAGGTAAAAGTACGTGCCGGTTATGGTCGTAATTATTTAATTCCCCAAGGTAAAGCGGTTGCTGCAACTGAAAATAATATCAAAGTATTCGAAGAGCGTCGCACTGAGTTAGAAGCCAAAGCCAATGATTCATTGGTTGCAGCTAAAGCCCGCGCCACTCAAATTGATAATTTGGGAACGGTTGAAATTACTGGTAAAGCCAGTGATGAAGGCAAGCTTTATGGTTCGATTGGTGTGCGCGAAGTAGCTGATGCCGTCACCGCTGCAGGTGTAGAAATTGGTAAAAACGAAGTAAGTATGCCTGAAGGTGCGATTCGCGCTATCGGTGAATATGAAGTTACCGCCATTTTGCATCCTGACGTTGGCACAGCTATCAAACTTAGCGTTATTGCCGAGTAGTCAGTTTCACATCTTTTTCCTCCTTGTAACACAAGGGGGATTGGGTGAGGGGTCACTAACAATAATATTCTATTAGCCCTCGAATTTGCTTTTGACCTATAATAATCAGTTCTAGTCGTCACGGGGGTCATATGCCGGATTCTGCTGTTACTTTTCCTGCACAAGACAAGGAAACCCAGCACCTCAAAATCCCACCACATTCAGTTGAAGCCGAACAATCCATATTAGGTGGATTGATGCTGGATAATAGTGCCTGGGATCAAGTGGGTGATTTGGTTATCGAAGACGATTTTTATCGCCACGATCATCGCCTGATTTTCCGCGCTATTGCTGAGTTGGCCGCGCAAAATAAACCTTTCGATCTAGTGACTTTATCCGAGTGGTTAGAGAGTCACGGAGAGTTGGATAATGCCGGTGGCATTGCCTATTTAGGCACCATCGCCAAGAATACACCTAGCGCTGCCAATATTGGAGCCTATGCAGCCATTGTACGCGAGCGCTCAATTTTACGTCAGTTGGTGACTGTTGGAGCAAAAATCACCGAAAGTGCTTTTAAAACCGATGGTTCTACTAGTGCTGAAGTGCTCGATAAAGCCGAACAAATGGTATTCGAAATCGCGGAGAAAGGCTCTCGAGGTAAAAAAGGTTTTGTAGGCATCAAAGAATTACTCAATCGCGCCGTCGACCGCATTGACGAATTATTTCAGCAAGACAATCCGATTACTGGCGCACCAACAAACTTCAGTGACTTCGATGATATGACTTCAGGCTTGCAATCTTCCGATATGATTATCGTCGCCGGCCGACCGTCGATGGGTAAAACCACATTTGCAATGAATATCGCCGAGAACGTGGCAGTGCATGCAAATCGCCCGGTTGCGGTTTTTAGTATGGAAATGCCGGGCGAACAATTGGCCATGCGTATGATGTCGTCTATTGGGCGCATCGACCAACACAAAATACGTACCGGTAAACTAGCTGATGAAGACTGGCCTCGCTTGACTGAAGCGGTGGGTATATTAGCCGAAGTTCCCTTATTTATTGATGATACCCCGGCGCTGAGTCCAAATGAATTGCGCGCTAAAGCCCGTCGTTTAACTCGCGAACATGGTCAATTGGGTTTAATCGTCATCGATTATTTGCAATTAATGCAGATTCCTGGGGGTGGTGAAAACCGCGCCACGGAAATTTCAGAAATTTCTCGCTCACTAAAATCATTAGCCAAAGAACTCAGTGTGCCGGTGGTGGCTTTATCCCAGCTGAATCGTAGTTTAGAACAACGACCGAATAAACGTCCGGTAATGTCAGATTTGCGGGAATCGGGTGCGATTGAGCAGGATGCGGATGTGATTGTTTTTATTTATCGTGATGAAGTTTATAACGAAGACAGTCCAGATAAAGGCACGGCAGAAATTATTATCGGTAAACAACGGAATGGACCGATTGGTACGGTGCGTTTAACGTTTCTTGGGCAATACACTCGTTTCGAGAATTATATTCACAATCTATACGACGATGAGGGCTATGAATGACCCAAGCCGCCGAGGCAACCATCGACTTAAGTGCATTACGACATAATCTACAAGTCGTAAAAAAACATGCACCGCAGGCAAAAATTATGGCGGTGATCAAAGCTAATGCCTATGGTCATGGCATGATGTCTGTAGCCAAAGCCTTAGAGCAAGCCGATGCATTTGCTGTGGCTCATATCGAAGAAGCGATTCAGCTTCGCGAAAAACATAAACAAAAACCAATTGTATTATTGCATGGGTTTGCTAACGAATCGGAATTAAAACGCGCATCCGCCTTAAGTCTGCAATGTGTTATTCACGATGAACGTCAGTTGAGTTTACTGCAAGCATTTTCACAAAAAATCAATCTTTGGCTGAAACTCGACACAGGTATGAATCGTTTGGGTTTTTCGCCAAATACAATTATGCAAGCCTATGGCTTACTCAAAGAAGATCACAAAGTATTAGGTTTGTTCTCGCATTTTGCCAATGCTGACCAAGTGGACGCCAAAAGTAATCAGCAGCAACTTAAACTGTTTCATGACACCAGTTTGGGTCCAGGTTTATGGCGAAGCATGGCCAACTCGGCTGCCATCTTGACTCAAGCTCATAGCCATTACGATTGGGTACGCCCAGGCATTATGCTTTATGGTGCATCGCCATTTTCGGATAAAAGTGCGCAATCATTGGGACTGAAACCGGTCATGAGCTTGAGCAGCCAAGTGATTGCAGTCAAAGATTTGGCCAAAGGCCAGGCGGTGGGCTATGGCAGTCGTTGGAAAGCTAAAGAGAATACTCGCATTGCTGTGATTGGATTGGGGTATGGTGATGGTTATCCACGCCATGCGGCCGATGGTACACCGGTGGTAATTAATGGTGAAAGCTTTACGCTTGCCGGGCGTGTGAGTATGGACATGATTTGTGTTGAGATAGGATCGAATGCAAGTGTCAATGTTGGCGATTCGGCAATTTTATGGGGACAGGGCGGACCAGCGATTAATACCGTAGCGCAATTCGCCGAAACTATTCCGTATGAACTCAGTTGTCGGCTCACCTCACGAGTCGTCTTCAAGGAAGTCGATAATGGCTAAAACTAAAGTCAGTTTTGTCTGTACTCAATGCGGTAGCGAAAGTCCTAAATGGATCGGCCAATGTCCCGATTGTCAGTCCTGGAATAGTTTTGAAGAAGTACAATCAGCACCTGCAACATCCGGTGGGCGTGCGCGTTTTGCCGGCTATGCAGGCAATGTTGGAAAAGCCGAACGGGTTTTAACCCTGGCACAAGTAGAAGCAACCCAAGAGTCACGCATCACTGCAGGCAGTGAAGAATTTGATCGTGTATTGGGTGGTGGATTAGTTTTTGGTTCGGTGGTTTTGCTCGGCGGTGATCCAGGAATTGGCAAATCGACGATTTTATTGCAAACCATGGTCAGTCTAAGTCTGGCGCATAAAGTGTTATACATTACCGGCGAGGAATCCTTGCAACAAGTGAGTATGCGCGCCCAGCGTTTAAACTTACAAGCCGATCGATTGCGTTTACTGGCAGAGACTCAAATCGAAAATATTCTTGCCACTGCGCATCAGGAAAAACCACGGATTATGGTAATCGATTCCATCCAATCCGTTTATACAGAAGCCGTGAATTCCGCTCCTGGTGCGGTGAGCCAATTACGTGAATCAACTGCACAACTGGTGCAATTCGCCAAGCAAACCAACACCGCCTTATTTTTAGTTGGACACGTTACCAAAGAAGGCGTGATTGCGGGACCCCGCGTATTGGAACACATGGTGGATACAGTTTTATATTTTGAAGGGGAACGCGATAGTCGCTATCGCATGTTACGCGCTGTAAAAAATCGTTTTGGTGCCGTGAATGAACTTGGCGTATTTGCTATGACCGATAGTGGATTGAAAGCCGTCAGTAATCCTTCGGCCATATTTTTATCGCGTCATGAAGAACCTGTCTCCGGCAGTGTGATTACCGTTACTCGGGAAGGCACACGACCGCTACTAGTGGAATTACAATCACTGGTAGACGAAAGCTATGCTGGTCACCCAAAACGCGTAACACTGGGCTTGGAACAGAACCGTTTATCTATGCTACTGGCAGTTTTGCATCGTCACGCACAAGTGGCTATGTACGATCAGGATGTTTATGTCAATGTGGTGGGCGGTGTCAGGGTTGCAGAAACTGCTGTAGATTTAGCGGTGTTAATGGCGGCCTTATCCAGCTTTCGCAATAAACCCATTGATAATCATTGGGTCGTATTCGGAGAAGTTGGATTAGCAGGAGAAATTCGTCCCGTTCCCAGCGGTGAGGAACGGGTTAAAGAAGCCGTTAAACATGGATTCACAAAAATTATATTGCCTAAAGCAAATCAGCCACGAAACCTACCGAAAAATATTGAAATTATTGCTGTGTCTCGCTTAAGTGAAGCCGTATCACTTTTATGAGTTAATGACTAAGTTCTGCCAACTCACGATTTAAAATTTTGTCATCGCCAACGTTTAATTCAATTAACCGGCGCAAATGTGAAACCGAGTCAATATCAATATGTTTGCATTCAAAACCGACGTGATCATTTTCTGAATGTGTAGTTTCCACATCCATGCGAATAGCAAACACTTCTTCGGGTGGATGAATTTCAACTTTTAGCAATTCTTTCTGGTTGGAGACCCAATTTTGAGGTCGGCTAACAAGCATGCCTTTTAATGAAATATCAATGAGCTTTCCAGTCCATTTGCCATTGGGGCCTTTGATACTGACCACTGCTTCGAAAGGAATTCGAGAAAATCGACGACGTTCATGCGCTTTTTGCTGAGCTTGTGACATAGTTTAATTCCTGTGCTTAAATCCATTTAGGTGAATGACAATCAGGCTATCGGCAAACCGCGAATGTGATTTAAGTGCTTTTTTAATCTAGGATACGATTAAAGCCACGTGTCATAATGTTCGACATTTGCTTTAAGACGAGAAAAACGGCTAGGACCATGAAAAGAACTTTTCTAAAGCTGTATTTATGTGTAGTCATTCTGTACATGCTTGCTATTACCTCTGCACAGGCCGAGTTATTGAATACCTGGAAAAAAACTCTGGGAACTGAGCATTTTGTCTGGCAGGAATTTCGACCCTCAGACAACTCCATGTTGTTAGAAGAGCGTGGCTATCGCCTTACTGCTGGATTAAATAAGGAATGGAAACAATCACTCGATCAGGGGGAGTTTTCCAGAATTTATCAAAGTCAATTTCTGGCTTATTTTGGGCGAATGAATTATAGCGGGGAATCGTTTGACGAAAATGGAAATACGGCCGCCGTTTTAACAAATACGGATTATGCCGGTTTAAATAGTGTTTTTAGTTTGGGCATTCGTGGACTTAGTGTTCCTGCAAAATCTAGTATGGATTTACTTGCATCCCTAGGAGTCAATAACTGGATTCGTAATATTTATGATAGCGTCAATGCGGCAGGGCAAGGTGCCAGTGGCTATTTTGAATATTATTTAATTACTGATATGCAATTCGCATTGCGATTGAATCATGTGGGATCATATATTAACTGGTTACGAGCAGGTATTCGTGCACCGGTATTCAATTATGAATATATTGCTCTTCCATCCGCTGATTTTTATTTATATCCAGGACGTCAATTATCTTATTTCGCCGATATGAGTCTCAATAAACGATTTCTAAATATGCAAAAAACCGATCTAATTATTTATTATGAGGGTTATCGTTTCAGTCCTTCAAACTCGGTTCAAGTGGCAGAATTTCTTTATCAACAACCACAAAGTCATCTCGATAGTATTGGTATTCGCCTAGAATTCTAATTTTTTATTTAGTGAAATATGCTAAAATAAGTTTCTTTGTGTCCTAGCTTCCTAAAAAAACTATGATTATCTATGACTTAGAATGTGAAATTGGACATCGCTTTGAAGGTTGGTTTAAATCAGCTGACGATTTTCAGGCTCAAAACGATTCTCATTTAATCAGTTGTCCTTTATGTGAAAGCGCGACAATTAAACGTGTACCGTCGGCTCATTATGTCAAAGCCTCAAACCAGTCTGGCAACCAATCGACAACTGCGCCTATACCATCTGCGGAATCGCCGGCCGAATTTAAACACTGGTTAAATGCGTTGCGTCACCACGTTAAAAATAGTGAGGATGTGGGTGAGCGTTTTAGCGAAGAAGCGCGAAGAATGCATTATGGTGAAGCGGATAAACGAGCAATCAAGGGCCAGGCCACGACTGAACAAATTCAAAGCTTACACGAAGAAGGGGTAGACACTCTGAGTCTGCCTGATTTCCTACTCACTGATAAAAATAAGCTCAATTAACTAAACTTCGCAAGATTTTCTTTCACTATTTCATTTTGTTTCTTTTGCTCAAGTGACTTTAGTCAAACTGCAATCATACCGATAAGGGTCTGATTCGCATTTAATTTATCTTATATTGTTTACATTGAAATGAAGCCAACAAAACCTAACCCTAATCTATTAATCGCCGATGCGACTGATCAGCAAGCACGATATCGTTATATTGGCTTAACTAGAATTCTGGATGAGTTGAGCGAAGGTGTTGTTGTCATTGGTCGAGACAATAATATTATATCAATATCAGATAAAGTGCTCGATCTGCTCAAACTCGAGAAGAA
>Ga0224506_10000272_pt1 | contig 48791 bp, 45 predicted proteins | sample SF_Jan12_sed_USG_2_FD_169108 | JGI IMG/M metagenome (GOLD analysis project Ga0224506, IMG submission 169108) | Sediment microbial communities from San Francisco Bay, California, United States - SF_Jan12_sed_USGS_8_1 | ecosystem: Environmental > Aquatic > Marine > Sediment | place: USA... | reverse complement strand
TCTACAACCACACCTGTGATAATAGACCCTGGAGTCATATCTATAGTATTTAAGCTTTCTTCAAATAGTTCAGCAAAAGATTCAGTCATTACGACAATTACCTGATTAAAATGATCAACGGCTCAAAGTAACTTTGAGCGCTACCCTGCTCCAGCCCAGCAAGGGTCAACCCAAATTAAGTGTTACCGATCCAAGAGCTGGAAATAAGAAACCGGCACACCCCAATAATAGAAACGCACACAAGATAGTTCCTGATGCATCTTTTTTCAAATTCAGAACGGATAAATTGATAAAAATTCTATAACTGCCGGACAAAAGTCATGGCTTTTTTAAAGACTTCTTCAATGCTGAGATCTGAGCTATCCAGGATTATTGCATCTTCTGCCGGCTTTAATGGCGCGACGTCACGATTCATATCCCGATCATCTCTTTCTTTGATCTCATCCGCAAGGCGCGCGATGCTAACATCAACACCGGTTTCTTTCAACTGAAGAAAGCGTCTTTTTGCTCTTTCTTCAGGACTTGCTGTTAAATAGAACTTTAAATTTGCGTCAGGGAATACGACGGTCCCCATATCCCGCCCATCGGCGATCAGTCCGGGCGACTGGCGAAACAGCCGCTGTCGATTTAATACTGCATTTCGCAGCTCGGGAATGGGTGCAATCTTCGATGCTAAATTTCCAGTGGTTTCCAATCTGACTTCATGGGTAATATCTTTTGAATCAAGAATTACCTTTGTCTCGCCGGAAATCTTTTTAAACACTACATCCAGGCTTTCTCCGATGGCAACTAATCCGGCTATATCATCAAAGCTCACACCTTTCTGTTGTGCTGCAATGGCTGTCACCCTATAGATGGCGCCTGAATCAAGAAAATTCCAGGAAAGCTCGCTGGTTAATAATCCTGTGAGCGTACCCTTTCCTGCACCGCTTGGGCCATCTACAGTGATTACAGGTGCATTTTTATTTAGTGACATTAGATTTCCGATTTGAATTTATATTTTACTGTTCATCAATTTTAACGCCCCAAGTCAGTATTGAGATACGAGACAACAATAAAAAAAATTATGTTAAACAATAAGGGCGCAATATTTTACTGACTAATTGAATTTTTGGAGATAACGAATTAGTCCAATACCCAAAATATGTGTATTGGTTATTTATGTTTACTATTTCTATCAGATAATAACTGAGTGAAGTACTCTCTGGATTCTTTCGCATGTGTAAATACCGATTTCATGTACTCACCATCTGCATGTGCCACTGCGTTTCTTAACAGGTGTAACTCATCGAGATATTGATCCATAACTTTTAACACTGATTGGCGGTTTGCCATAAAAATATCATGCCACATGATAGGGTCACTTCCTGCAATACGGGTAAAATCTCTAAAACCGCCAGCAGCATAATTAAAGATTTCACGATTCTCGGAATTCTTGGCCAGAGTATCAACGAGATTAAATGCCAACAAGTGAGGCAGATGACTGGTTGCTGCTAAAACATCATCATGATGATCAACTGACATAATATCAACTTCAGAACCGACGGCCTTCCAAAGATCGGTAATCAGGGTTAATGCAGCCGTACTGGTTTCTTCGATAGGGGTCAGAATGATTCGATGGTTTACATACAAAGCAGGGTTTGAAGCTTCTACGCCACTACACTCTGCTCCGGCAATCGGGTGTCCCGGAATAAAATTCGATAACTGCTCGGTGCTTAACACTCGTCTGGCATCTGAAACCACAATACCTTTAGTACTGCCAGCATCGGTTACAACAGCCCCTTCCTTCAGGTGCGGCTGAATGAGCGAAAGTATACTACGAGTGGATAAAATCGGTACCGCGAGGAAAATAATATCTGCCGAGTTTACCGCGGTTATTAAATCTGATTCAGCCTGGTCTATCACACCCATCTGAATAGCGGTTTTTAGAGACTCCTCATTACGATCATAGCCCGACACTCTGGACACTGCATGCGCTTGCCTGGCAGCCATTGCTAACGAGCCGCCGATCAAACCCAAACCAATTACCAATAATTTTTTATCTGCTAAATTCAAATGAATTACTCTTTATTTAAAACCAGTTTTAATGCATCTAAAAAGGCCTGATTTTCTTCAGTGGTTCCAATAGTAACCCTTAGATGTTCAGGCATGTTGTAGTTAGCTACTGGTCTGACGATAACACCCTTACGCAACAAGGCTTCATAAACCGCCATAGAGTCTGGTCCGACCTCAACACAGATAAAGTTGCCAACTGATGGAATATAATCAACATCCATGTCGTTGAGCGCTGTTTCTATTTGTGACATGCCCTGAGTATTTAATGCCTTACTTTGCAACAAATAGTCACCATCATTCAAAGCCGCCATAGCAGCCTCCTGAGCAATACTATTCACATTAAAAGGCTGACGTGCGCGATTTAATAACTCGGCAATGGCATCACTACTGATCGAATAACCTATTCGTAATGCGGCCAGGCCGTATATTTTCGAAAAAGTCCGAGTGACTACCAGATTTTCATTATCCGATAATAATTTTATACCATCCGGATAATTTTCCTGATCAACATATTCAAAGTAGGCTTCATCCAGCACCACAATCACAGTCTCCGGAACTGCTTTTAAAAAAGCTTTTAGCTCACCTTTACTGAACCAGGTACCGGTTGGATTGTTAGGATTAGCGATAAAAATTAAACGTGTCTTATCTGTAATAGCATCACTCATGGCATCCAAATCATGTGACCACTGTCGTGCGGGTACAGAGACTATTTTACCACCAACGGCCATAGTCACTAACGGATACACAGCAAATGCATGATCAGACATAATTACTTCGTCACCCGGTGACACAAAGGTACGAGCCAATAACTCAAGTATCTCATTTGAACCATTACCCAATGTAATCTTTGAACTATCGGTCTTTAGTTGTTCTGCCAGTAGCGCTTTGAGCCGATATCCACTGCCATCCGGGTATCGTGTTAGGTCTTCTGTCGCCAGCTTGATCGCATTAATAACCGGGCGTCCAGGCCCCAATGGATTTTCGTTACTGGCCAGCTTAACGATATTTTTAATTCCCAGTTCGCGCTCAAGCTCTTCAACCGGTTTTCCAGGTACATAGGGAGAAAGATTGCGGATACCTGTATTTGCTAACTTAAATGGATCTAATGGCATTGATCATCGCCTCAATTTTTTAGAGTACTGCTTTTGGGTAGGAGCCGAGAACTTTTATCTCTGCTGCTTTTAATTTGATGTCTTCCAGAGCATTTTGAACATTTTCATCATCCAGATGCCCCATAAAGTCGATAAAGAAAACATAGTTCCAGTTACCACTTGGAGACGGACGGGTTTCCAGTCTGGTCATGTCTATCCCATGTACATTAAAGGGTTTTAACAGTGTATAAAGAGCACCCGGTTCATTATGCATTGACACAATAATAGAGGTTTTATCTTCACCACTACGACCTACCGGGTTAGAACCCACGATCAAAAAGCGCGTCGAGTTATCCGGATTATCTTCAATCTTTTCATTTACAATTTCCAAATCGTACATATCAGCTGCCATTTCACCGGCAATTGCCGCGGAATTCCATTCAGAATTCACTCTTCGCGCTGCTTCTGCATTACTGCTTACAGCAATACGTTCAGCTTGTGGCATGTAAGCATCCAACCACTTTCTACATTGTGCAAGGCTTTGCTGATGCGAATAGATTCGGGTAATACTGTCTTTACGCGTATTTTTTCCGACCATCAGATGGTGGTGAATGCGTAATTCAACTTCGCCACAGATATGTATTTTAGACGTTAAAAAAGTATCCAGCGTGTGATTAACAACCCCTTCTGTAGAATTCTCAACGGGTACAACACCGTAGTGTGCCGCACCTGCTTCAACTTCACGAAACACTTCATCAATTGCCGGCATGGGAATGGTATTTGCCCAGGCTCCAAAATGTTTCAGGGCTGCATGCTGTGTAAAGGTGCCTTCTGGCCCCAGAAAAGCGACTTTAACCGGTTCTTCAATGGCCAAACACGCGGACATAATTTCACGAAACAGCCGAGCCATATCTTCGTTGGACATAGGACCAACATTTCTTTTCATAACATTGGCTAACACCTGAGCTTCTCTCTCAGGGCGATAAAATACCGCTGAAGCCTGACCTATAGAAGCCATTTTGACTTTCGCAACTTCTTGAGCACACTCAGCTCGCGCAGTAATCAGGTTCTGAATTTCACTGTCTATTTGATCAATTTTATTTCGCAGTCCGATCAGCTCATTCTGATCAGAAGGATTGTCACCACTCATGCTATCACCCATATTTTTTGGCAAAGTCATTCATAAACGTTGATAAAGCCTGTACGGATTCTAATGAAGACGCATTATAGATACTCGCCCTAATTCCACCTACCGCCCTATGTCCTTTTAGGTTATACAAACCCAATTTTTCACTTTCTTCAATAAATTTCGACTCTAAAGACTGATCTGCAAGACTAAAGGTTACATTCATTTTTGAACGATCTGAAGGCTCGATAGCATTCGCATAAAAATCATTTTGATCTATCACACCATATATAAGCTCTGACTTTTGCCGATTGACCTTTTCTATGGCCTCAACTCCACCACGCTTTTTAAGCCACTTAAAGACCAACCCACAAAGGTAAAGGGCATAGGTTGGCGGTGTATTTAACATACTATCTTGCGAGAGGATGTTTTTATAGTTCATTAATGCAGGTATCCGGGTGACTGCTTGATTCAGCAAATCGTTTCGAATGATCACCCAGGTAATGCCCGCCGGTCCTATATTCTTTTGAGCGCCTGCATAAATAATTCCAAATTTCGACACATCAACCCCCCGAGACAGGATAGAAGAAGACATATCCGCAACCAGGGGGACACCATCAGTATCAGGAATATAATTAAATTCGAGCCCACTAATGGTTTCATTTGGTGTGTAATGCAAATAGGCTGAATCGGCACGAATTAACAGGTCTGAGTTCCCGGGAACCCTAAGCAAACCCGACTCATTGACGGAAGCAGCAACATGAATATCGCCACCTTCTATACGTCGTGCCTCTTTAATCGCTTTCTGTGACCAGATTCCGGTATCGATGTAATCCGCTTTTTTTGACGCCCCTAACAGATTCCAGGGAACACATGAAAACTGGTGTGTTGCGCCACCCTGCATATACAAAACAGAATAATTATCGGGAATCGCCATCAATGAACGAAAATCGCTCACAGCCTGATCTGCAACCTCCAAAAAGCCAGCACTTCTGTGACTGACTTCCATAATAGACATGCCGGTTCCAGCAAAATCCATGAGTTCAAGCTGGGCCTGTTGCAATACTTCATCCGGGAGCTTTGCAGGGCCGGCACTGAAATTAGGGTGCCGAGTCATATGCTTACCTACTTATTTATTCTCATTATTCTAAAAACAGAAAGCCAATGATAGGTCATTGGCTTTGGCTTAAACATCTATCTGGTCTATTCGACCCAAAACATAAGACTCAACGGATTATTCAGCCGTATCAGTGCTTCCTGCTTCCGGATCCGGCAGATCTGGATCAGTCACGTCAGAATCTGCGGTAACATCAGATACAACACCCTCTTCCGGTAAAAAATCATCCAATTCCTCGCCTTCTTCAACCGGCTCAACACCCACCAGGTGCTCATCATCTGCAACCTTGATTAATCGGACACCCTGAGTATTTCTGCCCAGAACCGATATCTCGGAAACTCGCGTTCTAACCAGCGTTCCCTGATCACTGATCAGCATAATTTCATCCGTATCAACAACCTGAGTGGCGCCAACAAGATCACCATTACGATCGTTCACGACCATGCCTATGACACCCTGGTTACCACGACCTTTAACCGGGAAGTCAGCTGTAGAGGTACGTTTGCCATAGCCTTTAGAAGATACGGTAAGAATCGTGCCCTCATCATTAGGAATAATCAGTGAAATGACACGGGCACCTTCAGCCAGTCGAATTCCCCTGACGCCACGAGCAGTGCGGCCCATTTCCCGAACTAATTTCTCTTCGAAGCGAACTGTTTTACCCTTACTAGACATCAACATGATGTCCTGCTGACCGTCAGTAATGGATACGCCGACCAAATGATCACCTTCATCCAAACCGAGCGCGATGAGTCCTGAAGAACGCTGACGTGAAAATGCCTGCAGAGCCGTTTTCTTCACAGTACCATTTGCAGTAGCCATGAAAACATATTTTTCAGCTTCATATTCAGAGACCGGTAGGACAGCCGTTACTCGTTCATCAGCATCCAAATTAAGAATATTAATTAATGGCCGCCCCTTGGCAACCCGACTTGCCTGAGGAATTTCCCAAACCTTCAGCCAATACACCTTACCTAAATCACTAAAGCACATCAGCGTTGTATGCGTTGATGCTACAAACAAATGTGCAACATAGTCTTCATCTTTTACCTGGGTAGCTGCCTTACCTTTACCACCTCGTCTCTGTGCCTGATAAACATCAACTGACTGAGACTTGGCATAGCCACTATGAGATATGGTAATAACCATGTTTTCATCGGCAATCAGATCTTCCATTTCGAAATCCATTCGAGAAGCAATAATTTCCGACCGTCGATCATCAGAATACTGATCTTTAATTTCAACGAGTTCTTCACGAATAATTTCCATCAAACGCTCGAAACTATTTAATATATGAAGATACTCTGCAATGGATTCAAGAATGGCCCGGTATTCATCGATAATTTTATCGGATTCCAAACCGGTCAGTTTTTGAAGCCTTAAATCCAGGATAGCCTGAGCCTGAACCGGTGATAGATAGTAACCATTTTCGCGGACACCGTACTCTTCTGGCAAATCATCTGGACGACAGGCATGCTCACCAGCGCGCTCCAACATGGTTGCCACATCACCTATTTGCCAGGGCTTTTCTAATAATCGTATTTTCGCTTCACCACCATCACGAGAAGACTTAATGACCTGAATAATGTCATCAATATTAGCTAGCGCTACTGCCTGCCCCTCCAGGATATGACCGCGTTCTCTGGCTTTACGTAAATCGTAAACCGTCCTACGTGTCACCACTTCACGGCGGTGCCGAATGAAGGCATCCAGTAACTGCTTTAAATTTAATATTTGAGGCTTGCCGTCCAGGAGAGCAACGGTATTTATACCAAAAACAGATTCCATCTGGGTTTGGCTAAATAAGTTGTTCAACACAACATCTGATACTTCGCCACGTTTGATCTCAATGGCAATACGCATTCCGTCTTTATCGGATTCATCTCTAAGTTCCGAAATGCCTTCTATCTTTTTATCCTTAACCAACTCAGCGATTTTCTCGATCAGTCTGGCTTTATTGACCTGATAAGGAATTTCGGTAACCACTATGGTTTCACGACCGGACTTATCATTGGTTTCAATATGTGCTTTTGAGCGAATTCGAATCCGACCACGACCTGTACGGTAGGCTTCTACAATACCTGCACGGCCATTAATAATAGCGCCGGTAGGAAAATCCGGACCCGGAATGATTTCCATTAACTGATCAATAGTAATATCCGGGTTATCAATAGTTGCCAGACAACCTTCAACCACTTCGCCCAGGTTATGGGGCGGAATATTAGTCGCCATACCAACTGCAATACCTGCAGAGCCATTTACCAATAAATTGGGAACACGGGTTGGCATAACATCAGGGATAAATTCGGTGCCGTCGTAGTTAGGACTGTAGTCAACCGTTTCTTTTTCAAGATCTGCAATTAAGGCGTGGGCCATTTTTTGCATTCTGATTTCTGTATAACGCATGGCCGCTGCAGAATCACCGTCTACAGAACCAAAGTTACCCTGACCATCAACCAGCATGTAACGCATAGCAAAAGGCTGGGCTAGTCGAACAATGGTTTCATAAACCGCCGAGTCTCCGTGAGGGTGATACTTACCGATCACATCACCGACGACACGAGCCGATTTTTTATAGGGTTTATTCCAATCGTTATTCAGCTCGTTCATCGCGAATAAAACTCGACGGTGAACTGGCTTTAAACCATCACGGGCATCAGGAAGAGCACGCCCAACAATAACGCTCATAGCATAATCAAGATAAGACTGCTTCAGCTCTTCTTCAATATTAACGGGTACGATTTCTTTGGCGCTATCGACCATAAAATGAATGTTCCTTGGAATGTCTCAATAATGGCCTGAGACCGGTATTCGGCTCCTGCACAACGAACAAAGATATTAACATAAGGCAACTATGGATAACCAGCCGAAGTTTACAACCTTTTCAGTGACTTAATGTGTTCAAATATAATCGCTTTAAACTCTGGCACTTTTAATGATTTCCGATAAAACTCAGGTATCATAGATGCAAATAACTTTTTATCTATGGAAATCTTGACGCGCTTATTACCAAAGTCCCTTTGTATGACTGGTGTACGGGTGTTTCAGAAGGAAAACTCCATAAAAACTATAATTTATTTACGATGTTTTGTTTTGAGGAACTATCAATGACACAGATCGACAGTTTAATTCATGCACGCTGGATCATCCCTGTAGATGCCAAAAGAAGCATCCTGGAAAATCATTCCCTGGCATCCGATAAGGGAAAAATCATTGATATATTGCCGACAGATGAAGCTCTGACTAAATATGAGCCCAATGAATCCTTCAGTATGACAGAACACGCGTTAATCCCTGGATTTGTAAATGCTCATGGTCATGCTGCAATGACGCTTTTTAGAGGCCTTGCTGATGACCTACCTTTAATGACCTGGTTAAACGACCATATTTGGCCTGCAGAAGGAACATGGGTTAGCCCGGAATTTGTTGCTGATGGCACACGACTGGCCATTGCTGAAATGATTCGTTGCGGAACAACCACCTTTTCTGATAATTATTTTTTTCCAGGTGAAGCTGCCAGAGTGTCTATAGAAGCAGGCATAAGAGCACAGCTTTGCTTTCCTGTTATTGATTTCCCGACGCCCTGGGCCGCCACACCCGATGAGCACATTAAATTGGGAATGGAACAATTTCATGCCTATAAAGATAGTGACTTGATTCACGTTGTCTTTGGCCCCCATGCTCCCTACACGGTTTCAGATGAACCCATGCTCAAAATTGCAGCTCTGGCAAAAGAACACAGCATACCGATTCAAATGCACATTCATGAAACACAGGTTGAAGTTGATGGCGAAATCGAGAAATACGGTACTCGACCGATAAAACGCCTGAAAGATCTTGGGCTATTGGGTCCTCATGTTCAGTGTGTGCACATGACCGCACTAAACGATGACGATATTGCCATCATTAAAGACACCGGAGCCAGCGTTATTCATTGCCCGGAGTCTAATCTAAAGCTGGCCAGCGGATTTTGCCCGGTGCACAAGCTTCAGCAACAAGGCATTAAAGTCGCGCTGGGTACAGACGGTTCTGCATCAAACAATGATCTTGATATGATGGGAGAAATGCGAACGGCTGCACAGCTGGCAAAAGCCGTGGCTCAGGATGCTGAAGCACTACCTGCATACGAAGCCCTGGCTCTGGCGACTCTTAATGGCGCAGAAGCCTTGCAGCTGGATGACAAAATTGGTTCTCTGGAAATTGGTAAATTTGCAGACATGGCAGCGATTCGATTCGATGATATTGAAAGTGCTCCGCTTTATGATCCGGTTTCCCATCTGGTTTATGCCTCAAGCAGGGATCAGGTCACTGATGTATGGGTAGGCGGAAAAGGTTTAATGCACAAGCGTGAACTTCAGACATTATCTAAAATCGACATTCTGAATAGAACCAAAGAATGGAATGAGAAAATTAAATCATGAGCAATGTCGACCCAAGTGAAGTGGAAAAATTTGAGCAGTTAGCGTCGCGTTGGTGGGACCCTGAGAGCGAATTTCGACCTTTGCATCAGATTAATCCGATTCGCGCTAACTGGATCGACGAGAGAGCTCAGGTTGCAGGAAAAAAGCTACTGGATGTTGGTTGCGGCGGCGGAATTCTTACTGAGTCTATGGCGCATCGTGGCGCAGAAGCTAAAGGCATCGACATGGGCGAAAAACCACTAAAGATAGCTCAGCTTCATGCCATGGAAACTGGCCTTTCTAATGTGAGCTATGAACAGATACTGGTAGAAAAATTGGCAGAACGTGAACCCGGGTCTTTTGACATCGTATGTTGTATGGAAATGCTGGAGCACGTTCCCAACCCCGAGTCTGTCATTAAATCATGTGCAGATCTGACAAAGCCGGGCGGACATTTGTTTTTTTCCACATTGAATCGAAATCTCATGTCTTATATCCAGGCCATTTTAGGTGCTGAATATTTATTGAAACTGCTACCGGTCGGAACCCATGACTATCGAAAATTCATCAAACCTTCTGAAATGCAGAACTGGATTCGTCAAGCAGGCTTAATTCGAAAAGATAGTACGGGTTTGACTTATAATCCGCTATCCAAACAATACCGTCTGACGAAAGATCAGAATGTGAACTATATGTTATATGCTGTAAAGGCAGACTAAATCTTATGTATAACACTTACTTATTCGATATGGATGGCACTTTAATTGACAGTGCACCCGGCTATATTGTCGCTTTCAACAGACTATTGGTAAAGCATGGCCAGTATCCGGCAGATGATGACACCATTAGTCAGACCATATCATCCGGAGCCCGAACGACTATTCGTCAAACCTGGCAATCAGAGTTGACTGATGAGCAGATTGAATCTCTTCGGTACGAGTTTATAGAAATCTATAATGATCGTCCGGAGCTCTGCCAACCGCCCTATGCCGAACCCTATGCCGGTATAGTAGACATGTTAAGACAACTTCAGTCTAAAGGGTATAAAACCGGCATTGTTACCAATAAAGCCCGCAAGCTGGCTCAACCCATTGTTGATGCGACCGGCCTGAGTGCGGTAATCGACATATTGGTCTGTCCGCAAGACAGTCAATCAGTAAAACCGGATCCCGGCGGACTTCACTTTGCATTAGGTGAGCTAACAGCTTCAGAAAAATCAGCCATTTATATCGGAGACCACCAAAAGGATATAAATACCGCTATAGCCGCTTCAATGCATTCAATTGCGGTTGATTATGGGTACAAAGACGAATCTGACAACTACCAGGACTGGCAAGCAACTTACCTGGCTGAAAGCCCGCAAGCATTGATACAACTAATTAACAACTTTGGTGTTTTGGAGAAATCATGACCCCCCAACCCATTAGCAACCCTGTACCTGAATCCTGGACTGCAACCCCGGGACTATTAAAGTCTAAAACTATTTTAGTGACCGGAGCCGGAGACGGCATTGGTGCCACTGCCGCCCAAAAATTTGCTGAGCATGGAGCAACGGTTATTTTATTAGGAAGAACCCAGGAAAAGCTTGAGAAAGTTTACGATCAGATTCTGGTCGCCGGCCACCCTGAACCCTTCATATACCCAATGGATTTGATGTCTTCAGATTTTGAAGACTATCAAAAGCTGGCTGGTGCGATTGAATCAGATATTGGCCAACTTGATGGTGTTTTATTAAATGCCGCCGTACTGGGACAAAAGACGGCGATTCCAAGCATTAAAACTCAAGCCTGGATGGACTGCATGCAAATCAATCTACATTCTAATTTTTTGATGACTAAAGCTGTAATGCCACTTATGGAAGGCAGTAAAGCCGGCAGATTATTATTTACATCATCCAGCGTAGGTCGAGTAGGTAGGGCTTATTGGGGTGCCTATGCGGTCTCTAAGTTTGGAGTAGAAGGACTCATGCAAGTCTTAGCTGATGAAACAGAGAATGTCAGCTCAATCAGGATCAATAGCATTAACCCGGGAGCCACCCGCACTAACATGCGATCAACTGCTTATCCTGGCGAGAATCCAAAAACATTAAAGACGCCAGACGACCTGATGGATCTCTATCTTTACCTCATGTCAGATGAAAGCCAAGGCATCCACGGTCAAATGATCGACTATTAATGTTAATTTTGCGGCAAATTTTCGCCGGTTTTCTGACGCATGTAGATATTTCCGGCTAAAAACCTTTCAAAATGCGTCAAACATCCTATAAAAATCCAATATCATGGTTCACTTCCGGCAATAACGACAATTTGTTGCCGCATCGTCTTGAAAGCCCTTGTTTCTGGGCCTTCACCACCTTGTATGCAAACTCAGACAGCAAAACACCACAGGCACAAAGCCATATAACTTACTGATATTATTAAATATTAATAAATTGGCATGGAATAAGCATTAATCCTGATAACGACACAATTTTGATCAGGATTAAGATTATGGCAACTGGTATTTTACCTCCCGCATCACTACAGGGTTCTAAAACCATTGAACCTCATATTGACGTAGATGGATTGATAAAGTCTGGTCAGTTTTTTTCATCGGATACCCTAAAAAATATCCGGTTAAGAATGAGCACCCAGTTGCAAACCACACTGGATATTGACCAACTTGTCAGTATCTTATATGACGAGATTAAACAAGCCATAGACATCAACGGCATTCATTTTAGAATTGATGAACCCATGATTCGCTGTACCCTTGGTGGCATTAAAAAACACAAAATCACCTATCGTCTGACGACTGGGAAACAAAATTTTGGCGAAATTACATTCAGTAAGAATCGTCGATTTAGTGAAGAAGAATTATTTGCTTTAGAGTCATTGATGGATCTATTCATTTACCCGCTTCGAAATGCCTTACAGTATCAGGAAGCCCTAAACCACGCGTTAACTGACCCTTTGACCGGGGTTGGTAATCGCATGTCTTTGAACCAAAACCTGGTGCGTGAAATTGATCTGTCACGTCGTCATGATCAGGACATGTGCATCATGATGATCGACATTGATAACTTCAAAAAAATCAATGATAACTACGGACACGGAGTAGGTGACAACGTTCTCAGCGCTATTGTACAGGATATTCAAAATACTATTCGTAGCTCAGACGCACTATTTCGTTTTGGTGGCGAGGAATTTGTGGTGTTATTGCCACAGACCTGTATTAGCAGTACTCAAATTATCGCAGAACGCATTCGGACAGTCATTGCTGCCAACATTTCGATTGACGGGTATGATAAAAGAGTCACCGCCTGTATTGGTGCTGCCAGTTATGAGAAAGACATGACAATGGACGAACTGCTAAACAAGGCTGACCAGGCCATGTACATTGCCAAACGAAGTGGTAAAAATCGGGTCATCATAGCCAACAATGCCGAAAAGCGCGCCCAGGCCTAACGAGTTGTCGTTCGAGTCGGCAACCCTGTCAGACCAAAGCAGTATAAAGATGTGTTCGCATTTTCAGAAATCATTCCACTTAGCATATTTCACAGGTAAACTTTGCCGCTTCAGAATTTTGTTCAGCAGGCTTTATTTTTATGTCAAAGAAACGGCGCGACATTCCGGTATTTAACCATCCTATTACTGAAACCCACTGTCATCTTGATTATATGGATGTCGACCAATTGGATTCAGTGATCAATGATGCCCAGGAAATTGGTATCCATAGAATTGTTACCATTGCTACCGAACCAGATAATCTGGATAAGGTTATTAATATTGCCGCGAGTCATTCGCATATCTATTGCACACAGGGCATTCATCCTCACGATGCAAAGTCTCTCAACACGGAAATTCTCGACAAAATTCGCCATCAATGCACCCCTTCAAATAAAGTAGTCGCCGTGGGTGAAATTGGACTGGATTATCATTACGAATACAGCGACCGAAAACTACAACAGGCTGCATTTGAATCCCAGTTACAGATCGCTATAGACTTGAATCTTCCCGTTGTCATTCACAGCCGGGAGGCAGACGAAGATACCCAGGCAATATTGAAAAATTTTAGCCGCGATATGCGCAGTAAAGGCGTCATTCATAGCTTCACCTCTGGCATCGCTTTAGCAGAATACTGCTTATCGGAAGATTTCATGCTGGGATTTAATGGCATTCTGACATTTAATAAGGCAGATAATGTTCGAGAGGTATTGTCAATGACGCCCAATGACTGCTTTGTGGTGGAAACAGACGCCCCCTATCTGACCCCGGTGCCATACCGTGGTACAGAAAACGAACCCAAGTACCTGCCTTTTATTATTGAGCGTATCGCAACTGAGAAAGGTTTAAGTATCGACGAACTACTGGTGCAGCTTGAAATAAATGCCCAGAAATTGTTCCCTGGCGTTCTATACACTTAAGGCTGTAACCGCTCTATTGACCATTGCTGTTGATCGTCGTACTGATACATAAATCGATCGTGCAGACGATCACCACCACCCTGCCAAAATTCTATAGCAGTAGGCACTACACGGTATCCACCCCAGAAAGATGGCAAGGGTACTTCTCCCTGGCTAAATCGATGCTTAATTTGCTCGAAAGACTGCATCAGAAGTTTTCGGCTAGATATAGGCTGACTTTGATGTGACGTCCAGGCAGCTAATTGACTGGATTTAGGGCGAGACATGAAGTATTGCGTTGCCTGAGCGATTGATAATTTTACAGCTTTTCCATAGATAATAACTTGACGCTCCATAGGCAACCAGCCAAAGTGCAGACATACATTAGCATTGGCTTCAATTTCTTTCGCCTTGCGACTACCCAAGTTGGTATAAAATACAAAACCATCTGGATCGAAATGCTTTAACAAAACGACTCGCTGACTCGGCGCACCATGCTCATTTACCGTTGACAGACACATAGCTGTTGGGTCAGCCGTAAATTCGGCAGAAATTGCCTCTTCCATCCAGACCGAAAATTGCTCAAACGGGCTGCTTGCCATATCTTCCCTATGCAACCCGGATTTACGGTTTTTTAAATAATCTCGGCGAATATCTTCTAGTTTCATCTATTGAATACTTCTTCTGATTCATGGTTATCAGGCAAAACTTCCTTGAAACCCTGAATGGATTAAAAGGCTTTCGTGGTTTCATCAGTAGAAACAAGCCCACTGATAGCTCAATTATCTTTATTTCATACCAAACATTATCAGTCCGAAGTTAGTGGGTATGTATCATGAGGCTCAATGACTGACTGATTAATCTAAAACATTGCCAAATTGTTTTTAATACTCAATCTGACCGTTTTTCGTTAACCCCAACCAGTATTTAGGCATGTCGTCTGGTTCTCTGCTTTTCTGATCGTTTTTTCAAACGCTCACCAGCTGCATCCTTGGTAAACAGAGAAGCCCATGCCTTAGGTGGTAGCCCGACTGACTTTGCCACCAAATCAACTTCTTTTCGATCCATTTCACGCCAGGTTCCTGCGCGTAGCTCAGGTTCCATAAATACATTGCCATAACGCACACGCTTAAGCCGTGATACCTGTACACCCTGGCTTTCCCAGAGGCGTCGAACTTCCCGGTTGCGTCCTTCCATGACCACAACGTGATACCAGACGTTGGCGCCCGTGCCACCAAATTCCTGAATGTCGGTAAATCGAGCCAAACCATCTTCAAGCTCAACACCCTCATGCATACGGTTGATCATATCAATGTTCACCTCACCCAGGATTCTTACCGCATATTCCCGCTCAATTTCACTGGAAGGGTGCATGAGCAGGTTAGCTAACTCGCCATCATTGGTGAATAACAGCAAGCCTGAAGTATTGATATCCAATCGGCCAACATTAATCCACCGTTCGCCCTTCAATTTGGGCAACTTATTAAAGACCGTTGGACGACCTTCGGGATCCTTCATTGAGGAAATTTCGCCTTCAGGCTTGTTATATACCAGGATTCTGCGGGTTGTCCGGCCATCATTACGTTTCAAGGTACGACCGTCTAACTTCAATTCATCTTGCAATGTTGCGCGGTCACCTAGCTTGGCAACTTCGCCATTAACCTTGACTCGACCATCCGACAAGGCTTTTTCCATATCCCGACGAGACCCCATGCCGGCATTGGCCAATATTTTATGGATCTTATCCGCTTTAGGACCCAAGGCTTCCCCATCGACCATTTCAGTTCCAGCAGTCACTGGGTCTGCGGTCTCTATCGGATCAGGGCGTGGTTTTGGTCTTCTGGATTGCGTCTTTTTTACCACCGACTTGCCCGCTGCTCTTTTAGCGACCGATGGTTTTGTTCGTTTTTTAGAATTCGTCATTTGATTCTTCTTTATCTTTGTTTTCAATAATCGCTTGTTGTTCAGCGAGCTTTTCCTGAATGACTTTCATCTGCTCTTCTTCCGATAGGGCAGATTTTTCGTTGATTGATTCAGGCTGTATAATTGGGTCTGCATTCGATGCGTCTATTAATTGATTATTTTCAGCTTCCTGTAATTCTGCGTTCTCAGAATACTCTGATTCTTGCTGTTCCCGTGCCAGCTCTTCGCGTTGTGCTGCTAACATGGACTCGAAACTCTCATTGATTGCCGTAGTAGTAGCTAAATCATCAGCCAATTCCTGGTCAATTTCGGTTAACAGGTCACCCGCTTCCGGTGACTTTATTTTTTCGACTAATTCGTTAAAAGTAGCTTCTTTACTATCAGAAACATTGTCACCTTCCAGACCTAAGTCAGGCTCCAAATCATCAAGTTCACGAATTTCTCCTAATGAGGGTAGCTGTTCAAGATTTTCTAGGCAAAAATAGTCGAGGAAATTTTTAGTGGTTGCATATAACGCCGGTCTCCCAGGAACATCACGATGACCCACAACCCTTACCCAATCTCTCTCCATCATAGATTTTATAATTTGAGAGCTCACCGATACGCCTCGGACATCTTCGATTTCACCACGAGTAATGGGTTGTCGATATGCAATTAAAGATAAGGTTTCCAACGTTGCGCGACTATAACGATTCGGTCGTTCATCCCATAAATTATGAATATACGAGGTGATTTCGGATGCCGTTTGAATCCGATATCCGGACCTCACGAGCAGGATACGAACACCGCGATATCGATAGTGGTCTGTTAACTCTTGTAAAATAAAACGCAGGCATTTGTTGGTCGGAGCATTATGTCGATCGTGAAACAGTTCTCGAATTTTATCTAACGACAGTGGCTTCCCGTAGGAAAATAAAGCAGCCTCAATAATATTCAATAATCGTTGCTCTGAAAAACCCGCCCAGTCTTCTGACGTCAGGGATTCCCGTTCGATTCTAGCTGATGGCTTAACAGGCTCCTGGTCATCAGCCTGCAAACTTTCGGGTTCAACATCCTTATGCCAGTCACTATCAACCGCCTGTAATGACTCCAACTCTGCCTCTGAATCCATATCCGCGACTTCGGTATCACCTTCCAGAGCATCAAGAGCTGCGATGTCGTCAGCATCAGATTCAGTTTCTAATGGATACTCCATACTATCTGATTGCTCAGATGATGCTATTTCAGACTCTGAATCAGTAGCAAGTTTGTCGTTAGTGCTCATTCGGATTTTGCCTTAACATGTATAGGTCCATAAGTTTCATTTTGTACCAGATCGATCAACCCCTCTTTACATAACTCCATAATAGCAATAAAGGTAACGACCACACCTAATTTTCCCTCTTCAGCATTAAACAGGGTTACAAAGGGTACAAATGCTTTCGTCTTCAATTGTTCCAACACCTGGGCCATACGCTCTCGGGTTGATAACACTTCGCGAGATACCTGATGATTCTCGAACATATTTGAACGATCTACAACCAACTTAAAAGCCAGCATCAATTCTTTAAAATCTACATCAGGATAGATCTGACGATTCTCTTCTGCCGGTTTATTTAATGGGAGGGTGTACACATCGCGACCAACGCGAGGTAGCTCATCCATTTCCTCTGCCACTTTCTTAAATCGTTCATATTCCTGCAATCGTCGAATTAATTCAGCACGAGGATCATCCTCTTCATCATCACCATCGCTCTGGCGGGGCAATAGAATTCGAGATTTTATCTCGGCCAGCATAGATGCCATGACCAGATAGTCTGCTGCCAACTCCAGATTCAAAGCGTGCATTAATTCAACGTATTCCATGTATTGCCGGGTAATTTCAAATACGTTAATTGTCAGAATATCCAGATTCTGTTTTTTTATCAGATAGAGCAATAAATCCAGCGGTCCTTCAAACGCATCAAGAAATACTTCCAGAGCATCAGGCGGAATATACAGATCCATCGGGATTTGCGTCATGGATTCGCCCGAGACAATCGCAAATGGCATTTCCTGTTGTTGCGCTACAGCATTTTGCTTTGCCGCTACCAACCCGAAGCCATCAGAAGAGATCTCCACTAAACTGGTTTCTTCAGCGTTATCTCCTGTCATATCAGTCTCTGAATTCATATCCTGGCCTGGTTATCAATCAGTTTACAAATGGCGTTATATCGCCAGCGCCTTCACGAATGACTTCAGGAGAATCATCCATCAAGCTAATAATCGTGGTTGGTACCAGACCGCAATAACCACCATCTATGACCAGGTCAAGCTGGGATTCCAATACATCCCTGATTTCCCAGGGATCAGGCATAGGTTCAGTTTCACCGGGCAAAATTAACGATGAACTCAACAAAGGCTCCCCCATTTCGGCCAATATGGCTTGTATAATAGGCGTAGATGGAATGCGTAACCCCACTGTCTTCTTCTTAGGGTGCATCAAACGCTTAGGTACTTCCCGACTCGCTTCAAGGATAAAAGTATAGGGTCCGGGGGTATTATTTTTTAACATCCGGTACGCGGAATTATTTACTTTTGCATAGGTCGCAAGTTCCGAAAGGTCTCTGCAAACCAACGTCATATGATGTTTATCATCAATCTGCCTGAGAGCGCGAATTCGATCCAGGGCAGATTTATCACCCATTCTACAGGCCAATCCATAACCAGAATCAGTCGGGCATGCAAACACTCCGCCACGCTGTATGATCTCAACAGCGTTATTGATCAGGCGCTGTTGTGGATTATCTGGATGAATAGAAAAAAATTGACTCATATTATTAAAGTGGCTCCAAGTAGTTCCATACTGGTATAACAGGATCTGGAATGGCAGCAACTCGCCCCAGATCACACCATGATTGCCCGGGACTGTGAAAATCACTTCCCCGGGATCCTAAAAACTCAAATTGCTGGCATAGCTGGCTTAAATATAAACGACGTTGTGTATCTATACCTGTGCCGCTAACCTCTATTGCAGATCCACCGGCATCAGAAAAAGCCTGAAACAATCGTTTAAGCTTGGTATTTGTCATCTTATATTTGTGTGGATGAGCGATTACCGCGATACCACCAGCCTGAACGATCCAGTTTACAGCCTGTTCAAGCTCCGGCCAACCTGATTTTACATCGCCGGGCTTACCATTTCCCAATAATTTTTTAAACACGTCTGCCTGGGTTGCATAGAGTCCTTCAAGCACAGCTAATTTGGCGAAATGCAAGCGACCCGGAGGTGCCCCCTTTGTCATATCCAGCACCTTGTTCAGAGCATTATTCAGACCCTTTTTCTCAAATAGCTGAGCAATTCGTTCAGCTCTTTTCATTCGAACCGCTGCCTGACTTACCTCTATAGGTTTCATTTTTTCCAAATCAAACCCTAATCCAACAATATGAATACCTACACCATCCCATTTGGTGCTCAACTCTATACCTGAAACGATCTTGATTTCGGGATAGTCTGCTGGATTGATCCTGTCGTATGCCGAAACAGTGTCATGGTCAGTGATTGACAATATCTCAACACCATTAGAAATTGCACGATCCAGTATTTCGGTCACCGATAAGGTGCCATCTGACTGGTTTGTATGGCAATGCAAATCAGCATTTACATATCTGGCATTGGCCTTATCAGCATCAGTTGTTATCATAGGCGCCACTTCTAACCAATTAGTAATATATTTAATGAAAACACTTGAGTTTATACCCGTTATTTTATTTTTTCTGGTCTATAAAATGCCCGAAAAAATGATCAACCTGATTTCACCCATAATATCTGATCCAACTGAAGCGCTTTTGAGAGATACTAAACCCTTCATATTGGCCACCGTTGTGATTATGGCTGCCACTATAATACAAATTGCAGTGAATTGGTTTGTCAGTAAAAAGATAGACAAGATGGCCATTGTCATTCTTGTTGTGATTATTTTACTCGGCGTTCCTTCAATCCTGCTAAATAGTCCCGTTTTATTCATGTGGAAACCCACTATTGCCAACTGGCTATTTGCAATCGCATTTTTTGGATCTGTCTATGTTGGTAAGAAAAAGCCTATTATTCAGAGAATGCTTGAGGAACAGATTCAATTGCCAAAAGACGTTTGGACTCGCCTTAATTATGCATGGATTACGTTTTTTGTGATCAGCGGCACATTAAACCTGATCGTTGCCTATAACTTTTCCGAGAATAGCTGGGTAAACTTCAAGTTATATGGAATATTTGGCTTAACCCTGGTTTTCGCACTTATTCAGGGCATATATCTGTCCAGACATATTGAAGAAAACATTGAAGAAACTAAAAAAACTGAAATATAACAAAGGAACCTTCACCATGCTTTACGCTGTTATTTCCGTAGACAACGAAGATAGCCTGTCGAAAAGACTCGAAACCAGGCCAGCTCATTTGGCTCGTTTAGAGGATTTAGATTCAGAAAAACGCTTAGTGTTGGCTGGCCCCCATCCTGCTATAGACAGTGAAGATCCTGGCGCTAGTGGCTTTTCCGGCTCATTAGTCGTTGCTGAATTTGAGTCGTTAGACGCAGCACAGGCCTGGGCAGAGTCTGACCCCTATCTAGAAGCTGGCGTATATGCCAATGTAACCGTTAAACCTTTTAAAAAAGTCTTACCTTAAAGCAATGGATCGTATAAAAATGAAATCAATAATCTCAGCTACTATAATATTTTTAAGTGTATTATCACTACCAAGTTTCACCTATGCAGCCGAAGATGATCGCTATGTCATTGATGTAATTTGGGTATCCCTACGCGACGGCCCGGGTACAGAGTACAAGGTTCTCGATAGTGGTTTAAGAAGTGGTACAGCAATGAAGGTCATTGGTACTTCAGAAGATGGCAAATGGTTGAATGTCATTCTGCAAGCGGGTAAAAAAACCGAAGGCTGGATTCCCAAACGCTATGTTACCTCAACTCAAATTGCCCGTGACCGCTTGAAAACGGCTGAAAATGAATTGGCATCATTGAAGTCCAGTTTATCAAAGGCCACTAATTCCTTGAATAACCTGAAGTCTGTATCTTTAGAGAATTCGCAGGATTTATCTAAGATTCAAAAAGAACGTAATGCATTGAAAAAAGAGTTGGAACGGATCCAGGAAATCTCAGCAAACGCAATGACATTAGATATGCGGAATGGTGAATTACTCAGTGAAAACCAACAATTGAAAAATGAATTGGACGTTCTGAAAGTGGAAAACCAATACCTTATTGAATCTAATGTTAGTCAGGAATGGCTAGTAGGTGGCGGTATCGCATTGCTTGGCTTACTTGCAGGAGTATTCCTTGCACGAGCAGGGAAACGCACTGGAGCAAGTCAGGATAGCTGGGCATAATTACCATGGTCTGGAAAAGCGGTTCCATTGATCTACCTCTCAATACAGAATCCTTGTTGCTATTAGTGACAGAGGGAGAGCGTGGAACCCAGTCACAATATAGCCACTGGGATATTGTCCAGTGGTGTCACCAATTTACCACGCATTGGGCTAACTGTTGTTCCGATCATGTTATATTTTCCATTGCCGATGAAGTTGTGGTGCAATGGGAACTCTATCTGGCCCGGCAATATACATTGGAACAAATGCAACGATTTAAACAATCCGATCTATTACTTTCCAGAGACCTGTTCTCTGAATGGAAAACACAGATCGAAAAGGTGTCTCATTCATGAAATTGATCAAAACTCTTCTCCTGTCGCTACTGCTAACCTCTGTAGCTCATGCAGACGTTAAAGCTACCATAGTTACAAATATGGGTAGCATTGAATTATTGCTTAATGACACCATTGCACCTGAAACCGTTAAAAATTTCATATCCTATGCGCAATCGCACGCTTACAATGGGACCATATTTCACCGGGTTATACCCAACTTTATGATTCAGGGCGGCGGCTTTAACCCTCAGATGCAAAAGATTACCACCCAGGCTCCCATTAAAAATGAAGCCAGCAAAACACTTTCCAATGCAAGAGGTACCATTGCAATGGCGAGAACCAACGACCCTCATTCTGCAACATCGCAATTTTTCATAAACCATAATGATAATGCCAATTTAAACCCCGGTGCAGGCGGTTGGGGTTATGCTGTTTTTGGTAAAGTAACCAAAGGAATGGAAGTTGTTGATTCTATTGCCAGGGTTAAAACGGGTAATGTTAGTTTTTATAGAGATGTGCCACTGACGCCCATTATAATTGAGCAGGTCGTTATTCATTGATCTGATTAAAGGACAGCCCGTTCTGTCCTTTTCTGACCTACCTGCAACCAACTCTCTTTACCCATGTACATACCCCAAACCAGTCTAATACATAGAGAGTACAGGGGTTTTAACGAATAAGTGGCCAATCTTGCCTCAGAGAGAGAACTCTAAAATGAGTGACAAAATAAATCACGGCCATATTGAATGGCAAGCTCAAAACACGCCCTATTCTCTTGAGTTTGAAGATTTCTATTTTTCCACTACCAATGGCGTAGAAGAAACTACCCATGTATTTCTGGAACAAAACAAGCTTCCAGAGCGTTGGTTATCTTTGGAAGCTAATGAGCATTTTGTTATCGGCGAGACAGGATTTGGCACAGGTCTGAATTTTTTAGTGGTGGCCGATCTTTGGACGCGTTTAAAAGCAAGCGGAGATATTACTCAGACTGCTGAGCTACACTTTATTAGTGCAGAAAAATTCCCATTAAATATTGAAGATATCTCCAAAGCCTGGAATTTCTGGCCTGATTTCAAGCATATTACTAATCAACTAGCTGCCAACTATCCTGTGCCTTCTCCCGGATTTCATCGTTGCCGTATTAATAGTGATATCAATCTCACGCTCATCTATCGGGATGCCACAGACGCATTTTTGGAGTTGGAAGCTCAGATTGACTGTTGGTTTCTCGATGGATTCACGCCAGCAAAAAATCCTGACATGTGGTGCCCCGAACTTTTTAAAGCTATGGCTAATCTTAGTAGCCTAGGGACAACATTTGCGACCTTCACTGCCGCCCGCAAGGTTACTGATGGATTAAAAGCAGCGGGATTCAGTGTCGAGAAAAAGTCAGGATATGGCCTGAAACGAAATATGAGTCAAGGCCAATTCATTAGCCCGGGACCCATGCTTCCGTCGAATAATGAACCCTGGTTTCATCACCAGGTATCCGCACACTTACCTAAAGATACTCGCTTACCTATAGCGGTTATTGGGGCAGGCATTGCCGGTTGCTCAACAGCCGAAGCACTGATAAAACAGGGCTATGCTGTAGATCTTATCGAACAACAAGATTACAGTGCCGGCCCACCTCCTTTCAGTATTCAAGGGGTTTTGTACGTTAAATTGTCTGCAGAACTATCCGCCCATAGTGAATTCTATGCGTCAGGGTACCTGCATAGTTTGAAGAAATTAAGAAATATTCCTGATCTTGAATGGGAACAAAGCGGTGTAATTCAAACGGCATTCAACGACAAGGAGCTTCAACGCCAACAGAAATTTATACAGAATTCTCCTTTTCCCAAAAGTCTTATTCGTGAGATCACTGCAGAAGAAGCCAGTGAGATATCAGGGGTACATGTTGATCGACCAGGGCTATATTTTCCCTCTGGTGCCTGGGTTAATCCCATTTCGTTATGCCAGAACCTGATGCAGGGGGCCAACCTGGTCCACAATACCCGCATAGTTTCTATGGCATCAGCTGAAAATAGATGGTCGCTACAATCTGAAAATGGCGATACATTTGGTCCCTATCAGTCTGTAGTTGTTGCTTGTTCAAATTCTGCTGCCGAATTTGAACAGCTTGGCAACCACCTACCGGTAAAACCGATTCGTGGACAAAAATCTTTTATTCGTCTAAAGAAAGATAACTTTCCGCTTAAAGCGGTTCTCTGTGGTAAGTCGTATATAACTCCCGCAATTAATCAACAAATTAACTACGGTGCTACTTTTAATCTGGGAGAAACGACATCAGACGTCAGAGAAGTTGACCACCAAACCAATAGAGAAAACATATTAAGTAATGTTCCCAGCCTCAAAAAATGGTTGGACCAACCGGTCTCAATGGGTATAGTCGGATTTCGATGCACCTCACCAGACTACATGCCGCTAGTGGGTCCCGTACCAGATTGGAAAGCTTATCGCTCGGAGTATGCCGACATTCACCGGTTTAAAAAACAGATATTTCCTCAGGCGCCCGTTCTGAACGGACTCTATTGCAATATAGGTCATGGATCTCGAGGATTGTCATCGGTAATGTTGTGTGCCGAATTATTAGCCTGCCAAATATCCGGAGCCCCTTTGCCTCTGTCCCGATCGGTAATTAACCATCTGACACCGGCTCGATTTTTGGTTAAAAAACTAAAGAAAGGGAAATTCTGAGTGATAGGATTCAGCCTGATACTTTAATGTGGTTTGCCTCACATTAACCGAGTCATGAATTTACAATTGAGACTGCATTGAGCATATTAACGTGAAAACCAAATTAATCACTCCCAAGGGTTACGATAAGCTGAAACACGAGCTTGACCATCTGTGGAAAGAAAAACGACCAGAAATTACCAGAATTGTTAGTTGGGCCGCTAGCTTAGGGGATCGCTCTGAAAACGCCGATTATCAATACAATAAACGACTACTACGCCAGATCGACAGAAGAGTCAGATTCCTACGAAAATTACTTCCTGAACTCAAGGTTATTGAATACTCTCCGCAGCAAGAAGGTAAGGTCTATTTTGGAGCCTGGGTTGAAATAGAAAATGAAGATGGTAACCAAAAGCGATTCAGAATCGTAGGTCCGGAAGAGATCTACGATGAGGATAAAGACTATATTTCAATAGACGCACCCATTGCCCGGGCCATGCTGGGAAAAGAAATCGATGAAGAGTTTCGAGTCAGTACTCCTGAAGGTGAAAGGGAGTGGTATATCACCTCTATTTCCTATGAGAAAGACCAACTCAAATAATTTACCTAACCATCATTTTATTAAACCTTGACGTAACGCCACCCGAGACTTAAAGATCAAATGCGACCAGGCTTTTTCTTGTTACTTAATAATTTTTTTTGATGAGCTTTACCAATTCCATATTCTCTTAGCTTATTGGCAATTGCTGTATGTGAGACACCTAACTTTTTACCTAATTGACGTGAACTCGGATACGCAGGATATAAGCGTTTTAATAGCTCTGCTTCAAACTTCTTAACAGCACCATCCAAAGTTCCCTCGAACTGGTCTTCCAACAGATAATTCAGTGTTTCATCCTCATGCATACTCGGAAGGTGAATATGTTCGGGCTCCATCACCTCACCTTCAACCAATGCGACAGATTTCAGCATGGCATTTTCCAGCTGTCGTACATTACCCGGCCAGGGATACTGCATGATTTTATTCTTGGAAGCGGAAGAAAGGCTGACATATCTTCCATCCGATTCGGTGAATCTGGCAATAAAGTGCTCTGCTAAAGGAACAATGTCTGTCCGGCGCTCCTGAAGATTAGGTAGCTGTAACGATAAAACATTTAAACGGTAATAGAGTTCTTCTTTAAAGTCGCTTTTTTCACATAGTTCAAACAGGTTTTCTGAGGTTGAAAAAATAATCCTGGTATCGGCCGTTTTGGAGCTATTTGACGCAAAGGGTACGAACGACTTGTCTTGAAGAAAAACAAGAATCTTTTGTTGCATGTCTGGGCTTAGCGATTCGATATTATCTAGAAACAGGGAACCCTCATGACATTCTTCGATTAAGCCTGAAATAAACTCTGAATCGTTGAGCTCTCCAAATAATTTTTTATGTAATTCGTCTTCCGGTACTGATGCACAATTAAAGGTATTAAATGAGTGATCGCGCCGCAAGCTGTGTTGATGGCACGCATTAGCCAGTAATTCTTTACCGGTTCCTATTTCTCCAACCAGTAACAATGGCGCATCCAGTTGACTCATTTTTTTCGCTTGTCGAATAAGTTTTTTCATCGCAGGACTTTCAGCAACGACCATATCAAACTCACCAGACGTCTGCTGGAATGCAGCAATCTGTCGTCCCAGGCGTTCAGGCGACTTAAACGTTAGTACTGCGCCAGCCTGAACTGATGCTTCGGCTTCAACTTCAGGAACTTCAACAGAATGCACATCACATAGATAGGTTATATTTTTTAACTGTATATACGAAGTCTGTGGAGTCCGATCAGCCTGCCCCAACCATTTATTAATATTGAATCCCTTGATCCACTGTTTAATGGGCGTACCCTTCATTTGTTCAGGGCTTAGCTTTAACACACGTTGCGCTGCTATATTGGCAACCAGAATATTACCCTTTGGATCCACTGATACGATAGGCTCAGGCAAGGCACGCAATAGGGTTTTTAGCTCCTGCTGCTCTCTTTCCAGGGGCATATAAGGCACGGTAGACACATCAATAACACCTGTAATCATTCTGATTTGAGGCATGATGTCTTTAAATGTACCAAATTCCAGATTTGGAAAATTCAAATAAATCTGGCCATCTGAACCAGCTTCAATACCATGTAAGTCAATTTCGTACTTCACAAGAATATCGAGAATTTCGTTCGCGATTCCTATTCGATTCTGACAGGTAACATGTAATCTCATTCTTTATAATCCACCATCTGTTTCGGGATATTTACACTATTTTTGAATACTACCTTAAAATACAAATTTGTCACTCATTGTTTACAGGGTATCAATAAATTTTTACACTAATTAGACTTCATTGGCGCTACCCCTAGACTCTATGTAGCGTTTTGAAAAACACGAATTGACCCACGAAATTTTATATTTATTAATTAAACTTTCTGACTAAGTAAACCAGAAAACATTGACACATGATTAGATTAAAAATAAACCAAAGTTGTATGTTTTTTTTCTGTTGAACCATCACATCGTTTACAATCCAAGGTAGAATAACGATTAAATTTCAGGAGATTACTTAATGCCCTCTTATGTTGTTGGACACAAAACCCCGGATACCGATTCAATTGTTTCTGCAATTGCACTGTCATACCTAAAGAATCAGATTGGCGAAGAGGTCGTACCTGTGCGTCAGGGTGTGATCACACCAGAAACTAATTTCATTCTAGAAACATTTAAAATGGAAGAACCCATTTTAAAAAATACCTTTGCCGGTGAAAATATTTATATTGTTGATTATTCTGACCGAGCCCTGGCCCCTGATGACTTAGATGATGCTACTGTCCTTGGCATTGTTGATCACCATAAGTTGGGAGACATAACTACTTCTGCCCCTCTGGAGTGTTGGATTCGTCCAGTTGGTTGCAGCAACACCATTATTAAAGAAATGTACGACTACCATAAGGTCGACATCCCTAAAAACATCGCCGGTATAATGATGTGCGCTATTTTGAGCGACACAGTTATCTTTAAGTCTCCGACCTGTACTCCAATAGATATAGCAGCAGTAGAAGAGCTTGCAGCTATTGCCGAAATTGAAGACTTCAAAGCCCTGGCTATTGAAATGTTCAAAGTAAAATCAGCCGTAGAAGGTACTCCTGTACGAGATCTGGTACTCCGTGATTTCAAAGACTTTGTCATGAGTGGCAATAAGGTGGGTGTTGGCCAACTAGAAGCAGTAGATGGGTCGGTTTTTGAAGCCATTAAAACTGATTTAATGGCTGACCTAAATGCGCTTAAGGCAGAAGGAGAGCGACACTCTATGATATTACTGCTTACTGATATCATGAAAGAAGGATCGGAAATATTAATTGTCAGTGATGACGAAACTCTGGTTGAACGGGCTTTCGGTGTGACTCCTGAAGATAATAAAGCCTGGCTTGAAGGTGTTTTAAGCCGTAAGAAACAAATCATCCCTCAGCTTGAAAAAGCCCTGAGCTAAGCGATTCAACTAGAAGGTACTTAGCAGATTAACCTAAGTACCTTTCTTTAGCTCAATCCTGGATCAGCACCTATAAATATCATTACAGAAGGTATATACGTTTGCGATATATATCTGAATGTAAGCTTTGGGTTCGTAGTAACCGCTAACTTACAAGACTGTGCTCTCTATAATACAGAAGGTAGGCGTTTGATAATTCCTGATAAGTTGGCCATAGTAGACTTCAATAGAGGCGAAACGAACAAAGCTGGTACGGGTTTATTTAAAAAATGGCGGGAACTGCCCGACTACCCGTTTTTGAGTTAATAGCAATAATAGATACCTTCTTTCCAAGAAAGACTGTTTCCAGAATATAACTATAAAATTATAGGATATTAGATGAGAAAAAATATTTTAATTACCGGTGCCAGTTCCGGGTTAGGACGCGGCATGGCCATAGAGTTTGCAAAAAAAGGACGCAATTTAGCCCTATGTGCTCGTCGACTAGATCGTCTAAAAGAGTTAAAGCAACAGTTGCTAACAATAAATCCGGATATTCGAGTGACCATTAAAGAACTGGATGTAAATAATCACCCACAGGTGTTTGATGTTTTTAAAGCATTTAATAACGAATTAGGAACACTGGATAGGATTATTGTTAATGCGGGTATGGGCAAGGGCGCGTCAATAGGAACAGGTTATTTCCATGCTAACAAGCAGACTGCAGAAACGAATTTTGTTGCTGCCTTGGCTCAGTGTGAAGCAGCTATGGAGATTTTCAGAGCACAAAATCATGGCCATCTGGTTACTATGTCTTCAATTACTGCCGTTCGTGGCTTTGGACGTGCAATGACTGTTTATGCAGCAACCAAAGCGGCATTAACCAGTTTATCAGAAGGTATCCGTATCGATGTAATGAACAAACCTATAAAGGTCACCTGTCTTCACCCCGGATTTATCCGCAGTGAAATAAATGATCGTATAGAGCGAGAGCCCTATTTTATGGTGGATACCGAAATAGGCTGTAGAGCTTTGATTAAAGCCATAGAGAGTGAAAAAGACAGTGCCTATGTTCCTTCCTGGCCCTGGGCTCTGCTGCACTGGGTCATGCGAGTTGCCCCTCAATCCCTGATCAGGAAGCTCAGCTAAGGATATAGCTTTAGCACGATACCCGGCTATTCAGTATCGAACAAAAACCTAAATAATCACCCGCTGAAGCAAGCTCGTAAGTAGGCTTTAGCCTGCGATCGAACCTTATAAATACCATGGCCTTGTATAGTTGGACGCATAGTTATGCTGCTACTGACGAGTCTAGATACCGATAATTAGCCCCCGACATAAATCACAATAAAAGTATAAATTCTTGGCTCTGTACGCCACAAAACTTTTGCACATGTACCCTGATCACTGGCGCAACTAATCTGCGATTTAAAGTGGCAAGTTCCAATCAAGATCCAGATTATTTGCAATAGCACCTTCACCATAAGGGGGGGTCCAGTTGAACAAGCCCTTAACATCCAGAGACAGCTGTTTAGCACCAAACAAACTGAGTCCCAGTTGCGATGGAGAGAAGCTCATATTTAGTCTGGTGGTTTGTTTCTCGCCAGACTGGATGCTAGGCACTGAAAGCGCCGTAGAGCCAATTGACTTTGAATTTATCGCTAAGCCCAGATTGCCTCCAAGATTTGCGACATCAAATTTATTGGTATTCAATATGTCTAAATCAATGTAAAAAGATACTGTGCTGAGGCTTATTTTATCAATGGATGCTGAGGCTATTGAAATTCTGGGTGGTTTTGGAATGGGCAAACTACCCTGATGAGTTAATGGAAGTTGAATAACTCCTAATACTGAAACAGGAATACTTAAGTCAACTTCAATTTTATAATCCATTTCGGGCTCATGAATTAAGTCCGGGACCAGTTTAATGACATTAGCGAACACTAACTGCACCGGAACCTTTGCAATGGTTGACTGACCCGCTGGTATTTGATGAGGAATCGCAACATTACTTAATTCAAGGACTTTACGTCCCTGGGTATAGACTCTGATATCAGAACTAACTTCGAATAGAGGAAAGAAATTTGGATTGGTGATCTTTAGGGCAACTTCAAAATCTATTTTTTCAAGATCAAGCCCTACGATCCGACTATCCACAACATGAGCTTTGGGACTCTTAATATTAAATTCATCGGGAAGACTGGCACAACCGGTTAATATGGACACCACAACTGGAAGAGCGAAAAGCGATTTAATCATCTGTTTGAATTTCATCATGGTAGATTCCTGGTTTTTAATTAATTCCATTAATATCTAAACATCGGCCGATTCAGCGTTGTAAAAGGCAACCTAAATCATCGATAGCCATGCTGACAATAACTTACTAATGTTATAGCGAACGGCCATAGTACACACCGCACTGATGATGGCCTGTATTCCCCCTGGGATCTGTCAACAATTCAAAACCATGATACTCATAAAGCCGATGGGCAAGTTTCATGTTGGGTAGTGTTTCCAGATAGCAGTAGTTATAACCCTGCCTAGTGGCCCAGTCTAATAATTGTGACATCAACATCGATCCCAAACCCAAACCTCTGGAACTAGTCGACAAGTACATTTTCTGAAGTTCACAGTCTCCTGGTACCCCACCCTTAAGCGGTGCAATGCCCGCGCCCCCCAGAATATCTTCCTGAGCAATAGCAACTAAATACTGGGCAGAGTCTGAGGAATAAGACTGGTACAATTGATCCAGTTCAGGATCTTCCCAGGCAGTTCCGGGTTGATTTGCCTCAAATTCGATCAGACAATCACGAATAATCTGCCCCATAACAAGGTTATCACTCTGTTCAATGGGACGAATCCTGGTCAAGCCAGGATCCAAAAATTCGCAACCCAGACAGAGATAATACCCGTAAGCGCACCTACAATCAGATCTGAAGGAAAATGGAGTCCTAACATCATTCGTGACAAAGCAACCATGCTTGCCCAAACAAACAATAACATCATCAGCGGACCATAGATCACAGTTAGCAATGTCACCATCAGGAAGGAGGCTGATGAGTGACCCGACGGAAAGCTATACTCATCCGCAGGCTTAATATGCGCATCAAAATTATCGATAGCTGTTGCTGGACGCCCTCTTTTGAAGCCATACTTGGCTGCAAAATAAACGATCCGTTCTAATATGAATGCCAATAACATAACTTGTAACCACCGATATTCACCGATGTAACCCAGCCAACCTGCGAAGGCTAAATAAAAATAAGCATCACCAGTAACGGACATAATCCGCGCTGCTTTGGTCCAAACATGTTTGTTGCCGATATTCATCAAGCGATTAACTAATTGAATATCAAATAAATGAATGGCTTGGAAAAATTTCAATGGTAACTCCATAATAAACTATTGTCCGTATCGATTTGCGCCCTGTTCCAGATATCGAACCTCTTCTGTAGTCGATTCTCGACCAAGAGTTAGGTTTCGATGTGGATACCGGGAAAACTTTTCAATGATCAGCCTATGCGCTTCTGCAGCCTTATAAGCCTTTTTCCAAAAAGATAGTACCTCAGGATCACTAGAATTTGCTATCTCCGATTTCAAAATTGCATCTAGCTGTTCATGATGAGTTAGTTGTTCAGAATGCATTAGAGGCATATACAAAAACAATCGATAATGTGTTGGTAATTGTGACGATGAGCTTAGAAAATTCAAGGTTACGGATACAGCTAATGAATCCTGGGCAAAGGCTTCTGCAGAACCCCGATGAATATTTCGGGAGAACTGATCCAGTGTAATGACATAGGCTAACGCAGAAGTAATATCAGATAACCATTCTTTATAAAGGCCGCTTTTAATGTCTTCTAATAATATTCCGAAGCTATCCGTTATTTTTTGATCAAATTCTTTATTTGATTGAAACCAATATCCTTGTATTTCTTCATTGGCTAAACCTAAATTATTTAACGAACCGATCCAAAAATCCAGAACTTCATTGGAGTTCATGCCAGCCCACCTTCTGTCGGTATAAATACAGAGGTCGCAAATGCGTCCTGAAGCTCAACAACCAGTCGACCAAGCTTCTCTCTTGTATAGCCTCTCGTGGCAACAGCACCCCATACTGGATTCGGCCATGCCGGATCATCGGTCATTCGGGCTACATGATGAATATGTAACTGAGGAACAACATTCCCCAATGCCGCAATATTCATTTTATCGGCGTGGAAAAGTCGTTTCATGGCTCTAGCCACGTGGGAGGATTCCCATATAAATTGCTCTTGCTCAAGTTCATCAAGTTCAAAAACCTCTGAAATATCATGTCTCATAGGCACTAGAATAACCCAGGGGTAATTTGCGTCTTTCATTAGCAACACTTTACATAAACTAAACTGGCCTATTTCAACACAGTCAGTCTTTAGTCTGTTATCAAGTTCAAACATACATTGTTCCATTAATTCTGGTTGTAACCAGAATACATTACCCAATTCATTACGATTTTTTATGGTTAGGCCACACATAACTCTTGTTTGATCCGAATATTGTACAACGATATTTTTCTAAAACTCTATATAAAGCTGATTAAAGATACGACTTATCTATTGAAAACTATACAAGGAGAAAAGAGGTTTCTATAAGGCAAATAAAAGCAATGAGAGCCAATCACCCGAAAGATACCAAAATACCAGCAATAGTCTTACTGCGAAGGCATAAGATCATGACATCGATCAATATAAAACAGGTATTTTTATTTAACCACTCTGGTACCAAGTTTATGACAAATACCAATCTGAATAATATACAACTTCCTGCCATATCAGGCTGTTGTCTGCTAATCTGCATTATTAAACACTGGTTAAGCGACATACATGCAAATTGAAATTTTAAACAGCATATTCGATCTGGATGACACAGATCGACATCTATTTTCCAACAGCGACAATCCATTTACCCGGATTAGTTTTTTAGAGACTCTTGAAAAGACTCGATGCTGTTCTGTAGAAACGGGTTGGAGAGCCTTTCATGTTTTGTTTAAAAATGACCATCAACAGTCCATCGGTTTTATGCCCTGTTATATTAAACAACACTCCTGGGGTGAATTTGTATTCGACTGGTCCTGGGCACAAGCCTATAAAGAACAAGGACTGAATTACTACCCAAAATTACTGACAGCGATTCCGTTCACGCCCGTTCCCGGTCCCAGGATACTTGCAACCGAAAGCAGTGATATTGAGTTAATACTGGATTATTGGCTTACTCAACTTCCTGGATATGCCGATCAATTTGGATTTAGTAGCTGGCATTTGCTCTTTCCAGAAACCGAAAAACTAATCGCACCATCACCATTACTCGATAGAATTGATTGCCAATACCACTGGTTTAACCACAACTACCAGTCTTTTGACGATATCTTGCAGAGATTTTCGTCTCGAAAAAGAAAAAATATCAAAAAAGAACGCCAAAGCCTGGAGCAAAAAGGCGTTCGAGCCGTACGATATTCGGGATCAGAAATCACCCTTCCGATGATTGCAGTATTCTTTAAATTTTACTGTAATACTTATTTTTTAAGGGGCCACCAACCCCACCTTAATCAAGAGTTTTTTACAAGCCTGTTATCCTCTATGCCGGACAACATTATGCTGGTTTTAGCCTACCAGGAAGACAAGCCGATCGCAGGCTCCTGGTTTTTCTTTGATTCAGAAGCTCTCTACGGTCGTTATTGGGGGTGTGACCAGGAGATATCAGCACTACACTTTGAGTGCTGCTATTACCAGGGTATGGAATTTTGTATTGAACAGAAACTTAAAACTTTTAACCCGGGAACTCAGGGTGAGCATAAAATCAGCCGAGGATTTGAACCTGTCACGACCACATCGTATCATTGGATCAAACATCAGGGATTTAACCAGGCAATCGAGAATTATCTGCGACACGAACGGCCTGAAGTTCGATCCTATATGAAGCAAGCAAGAACTCACCTTCCATTTAAAAAGGATTAAATTAATGAAATTTCTACACAGCATGATCAGAGTAAAAAATCTGGAAGCGTCACTTAATTTTTACTGTAACTTATTAGGGCTTACTGAAGTCAGTCGTAAGGATGTCCCTCAGGGTGAATTTACATTAGTTTTCCTTAGAGCAGATGACACAGGCTCTGAAATTGAATTAACGCACAACTGGGGCAGCGAGGAAGTCTATACAAAGGGTCGGAACTTTGGACACCTGGCTTTTGAAGTTGAAAACATCTATGAGACCTGCCAAAACCTGGCCGACAATGGTGTAGACATATTAAGACCTCCAAGAGATGGTCACATGGCATTTGTTTGTTGTCCGGACAATATTTCAATCGAGCTCCTACAAAAAGGAGAGTCTCTCGGAATTCAAGAGCCATGGGCTTCAATGACAAACAAGGGGAGCTGGTAAAGGTATCTCTGGAGTTCTGCGCTGGAATCTTTAAAATAACATACATCAATTAAAAAACACTTCTTGGGAAATACATAATGCGTACTAGCCGTTATATCCTTGCGACTGTCAAGGAAACGCCTGCTGATGCTGTAGTCATCAGCCATAAACTCATGCTTAGAGCAGGCATGGTTCGTCAGCTAGCCTCGGGGCTTTACTCCTGGTTGCCGACCGGTTTAAAGGTATTACGCAAGGTAGAAAAAATTGTCCGTGAAGAAATGGATCGGTCAGGGGCCCAGGAGCTATTAATGCCCTGTGTACAACCTGCAGAATTGTGGCAAGAGTCTGGCCGATGGGAAGAAATGGGCCCATTAATGATGAGCATGAAAGATCGCCATCAACGTGACTTTGTATTTGGCCCAACACATGAAGAAGTGGTCACAGATATTGTCAGAAATGAACTTAAAAGTTACAAACAATTACCTGTGAATTTATATCAGATACAGACAAAATTTCGTGACGAGTTCAGACCAAGATTCGGAGTAATGAGGGCGCGGGAATTTACTATGAAAGATGGTTATTCCTTCCATATCGATGCTGATTGCCTGCAAAAAGAATATGAGAATATGTACGATACTTACTGCCGAATATTTGATCGCTTGGGTATGGACTATCGCCCGGTGATGGCTGACTCTGGAGCTATGGGCGGTCGGGCCTCTCATGAATTTCAGGTTCTTGCTGAATCTGGCGAAGACTACATTGCTTTTTCAAATGAAAGTGACTTTGCGGCAAACATCGAGAAAGCTGAAGCCTTTGCCCCATCAGATAAAGCTGCTCCCCCAACTATGGACATGCACGAAGTTGACACGCCAAAGGCTAAAACTATTGCTGATCTGGTAGAGCAGTTCGATCAAAACATTACTGCCACGATTAAAACCTTAATTGTTGAATCTGATGATGAAGACAATGACACCGGATTAATTGCTTTACTTATTCGTGGCGACCATGAATTAAATGAAGTAAAGGCAGAGAATCTTTCGGGTGTATTATCTCCATTAACTATGGCCTCAGAAGAACGCATTAAAGAAGTGATTGGAGCCAGCCCTGGCTCATTAGGTCCAGTCAATCTTAATATTCCATTTATTGCTGACCGCACGGTTTCAGTGATGTCTGATTTTAGTGCCGGCGCAAATATTGATGGTAAGCATTTCTTCGGTATTAATTGGGAGCGCGATGTCGTACTGGATCAGGTTGAAGATCTACGAAATGTTATTGAAGGTGATCCTAGCCCCGATGGCAAGGGAACCCTGCTCATTAAAAAGGGCATTGAAGTGGGTCATATTTTCCAATTAGGCACCAAGTATGCCAGCGCTCTGGGTGCCAAGGTTCTTAATCAGCTCGGCAAGAGTGAAACCATGACGATGGGATGTTATGGCATTGGTGTCAGTCGAATCGTTGCCGCCGCTATTGAACAGAACCATGACGACAAGGGCATTATCTGGCCAGAAGCTATTGCTCCCTTCCAAGTTGGTATCGTGCCTTTAAATGCTCATAAATCTCCTGAAGTCATGGAAAAAGCAGAGAATCTGTACGCTGAATTGCAGCTCGCTGGTTACGATGTTTTGTTAGACGACCGAGATAAAAAAACGAGTCCTGGTGTTAAATTTGCAGACATGGAGCTTATAGGTATCCCTCATCGTATCGTTGTAAGTGATCGTGGTTTGGCAGAAGGCGAAGTTGAATACAAGTTCCGTAAAGATGCAGATTCTACCAACCTACCTTTGGAAGAGGTCGTTGCTTTACTACGCTCGAAGTTGGATTAACAAGTATCTATCCTGACCATATCGTAATAAGAAATAAATTTTTATTACGATATCTGACCATTCATCTGAATATTCAGGCCACACAGGATTATTCAATCTAAGAATGCTGGTGACAGGGTATTATTTACTCTATAACCATTGGAACAACTTAGCTTAATCCAGACATTTTAGCGACCTAGTTACGGAGAGTGACATATCAATGGATCATATATCCAGCTTGAAAAAGCCAATAAACGGACTGTTGGTATCAACCTTATTTTTACTCTCTGCGGGTTGCTCAAACCCCTGGATCGCGAATGGCTTTGAAGCTCCCAAGCCCTCCTCGGGCAAAGACATGGATACACATCCCGACACGGTGTCACTAGCACTGGTTGAAACTGAATTACTTGAGCTAAATGAAGAGCGAAATCAACTAGTTTCAGTGAATGATCAATTAAAAGATGAATTAAATAATCAACGCAGCTATAGCGCAAAATTAAAGCTGGCTTATCTTGCTAAACACGCCGAGGTTAACCAACTAATTTTAGATCAGCAGGCTACCATTCAGGAAATGGTGCGTATTCAGGCAAAATTGTTGAGTAGAAATAGCAGAGCTGAAACCGTATCAACCCTGGCTGAAGCAACTATGCTGGTGACAAAAGCCCGCGCAATGGCATCAGAAAACCAACAACCGATTGTAGGCAGAGCAAGCCAACTTCTTCTCATGAGTAATGACGCCCTGGGAGAAGACAACTATGACGGTTCAACCTTTCTGGCTAATCAAGCTGCGGCTATGGTTCAGAGCATTATGAGTCAAATCATGCTGTCAGAATCATCTGAAAACAGCATTCAGTTCGATGGAAAATTTGCTGTTCCTATTAATATGAAAAGCCTGTCTGTCAGTAATGTCAGATCTGAACCTCACATGAGATCTGATATTCAATTTTCACTGGTAAAAGATCAGGAAGTCATAGCTGATGGTTATATTAACGATTGGATACATATAATACTGGATGATCATCAGCAAGGCTGGGTTTATTTCAGGTTAATTGATCTTGCCCTATAGTTTTTATTTTTTTTTAGCACCAAAATCGACTGCTGCAATGGGCTCTTCAGAAAAAATATAAGATCGGTTACGCCCGTCATGTTTGGCCTTATATAGCGCATCATCGGCTTCTCTGATCAATATATTTTCTGTTTGATTTGAATTTCTAACGGTCGTCACCCCGACACTCAGTGTGCAATGCAGATCTAACTGTTCGAACTTAAACCTATACCGGTCGACTTCTTTTCTAATCCGTTCTGCGGTATTCCTGGCTTCAGTTTCGTTACTTTGATCCAGGATAATTAAAAATTCTTCGCCACCATATCTTGCTGCAGTATCTATATTACGAAGTGCTTGTGAGAATATTTCACCTACCTGTTTTAGAACGGCGTCGCCTGCCAAGTGACCATGTTGATCATTAACTCGTTTAAAATAATCAATATCAATCATTAGGATAGAGAATATGTTTCCATATCTGCGATACCTTTCCAAAGCATCAGCTAATATACTCATAACACGCTTTCTGTTACTTAAGCCCGTTAGTACATCAGTGGTAGATAACAATTCCAATGCCTGATGACTAACGGCGAGCTTTTCAACCATATCATTAAAAACATGCATAGCTTGACCTAACTCATCTTTTTCAACATGATCCAGACTCACATTTAAATCACCTTCAGATACCTTCTCTGCAGCGATCTTTAACCTTTGTAAGGGGTGTAAAATACTTTGGGCCAGTAATAAAGATATAAATCCAATGAGAATCATCAGGGAAAATGCAACCAGTACAGACGTATTTCGTAATTTGATAATGCCTGCATATATATCGGATTCCAGCCTGAGCATAATCACTGACCATGGCATAGAGTTATTAGATGCCGCTGCTCCCAATAGAGTCTCTCCCTGAATACTAGAGACATTAATCAGTTGGTTTTGGCTTTTTAAAAACCTAACTGTTTTGTTTTGTTCTAAAATGGGTTCATCAGCTGCGGTGTTTGCTGCGGGAATATAAACAACTGAAGCGCCTTCTTCGTCCACTAATAGAATGGCAGTATTACGTTCAGATCTATTATCGACCATTACGTCCTGCAACTGCTGAAGATCCATTTCAACCGCTAACCAGCCGTTAATTTGACCTGTCGAATTTCCTACTGGCATAGCGACCCAAAAATAAGGCAAACCAGCCCCTTTTGACACTAACAATTGATCTTCACGGTACTCTGTTGGATTCCAATTAGAGGGCGCCAGGGCATCCGGGCCTAACTCATCAGAAGCAACAAGTAGTTCTCCATCTTCACTAAATAACATTAATTTTCGATAGTTGGTGAACTGGTCGAGTAATAATATAAAATAGTCCTGAATTTCCTGGTAGGCTTGTCTTTGTTCTGTTTTCGATTGATGTAATAACTTAATATTTTCCGAAATAACAAAGGAGCTTGAAAATACCTTGAGATCATAGGATTTGGCTTTCAGCCAGATATCTAATTTATTTTGAAGTTGAGATACTCCCGTTACCATTTCCTGGGTGGTTTTTTCTTCTAATACATGCTGACTATTTACGTAAAACAACCAGCCAAGACTTGATGCCGGCACAAACGTAGCAATCAACGTAAAAATTATGATCCTAAAACGAATCGACAAAGTATTCAGGTTTTGTAAAATCGGCCTGAGAGCGATATCTCGAAAAGAGTCCTTATCCTGTTGGGTATTAGGCATATTTTTCCCGTTTTAACCTCGATTGAATCCATTCAGACAACATCCATGCTAAAAAAAAAGCAATTACTGATTAAAATGTGCACTAGTAGACAGTTTAACCTATTTTTTCTTTATTCCAAGGGAATTAAATGTTTAATATTTTTGTTAAAATAATCCTGTTATCGGCCGCTATAGCATCTATAGTTTTTCTAATCATCGGCTCATCAATATGAGTATATTTTATGTATAAAAGTATCCTGCGTAATGTTCTCTTTCTTTATTTAATTTTTGGCTTTACAGTGGGTGCAATATTTCCGCTATATGCCGATTTTTTTGTTGAGTGGAAACCCGAGTTAAAATTATGGTTTATTATGGGCTGCCTGTTAGCCGGTGCATTAATTGGTGTATTTAATTACGTCATTCTAAAAATGTATCTGGTTAAGAAGTTAACCATCATTGCACATGTTGCAGAATCAATCAGTAATCAGGATTTAACACAATCCTGTGAATTGACAAGTGAAGATGAACTGGGAAAAATCATTAGTAGTATTAATTCAATGCAACTTCACCTGAAGACCATTATTACTGATATCAACAAAAGCTGTAACCTTGCGATAGATATTGACCAAAAAACAAATAGTGATTTTTCAATACTTTCAAGTGAAGTCACAGAAAGCTGTCGTAGCGTTAACAAGTCCATAGAAATGCTAGCCAGACTCTCTGACAACATTCATACCTTCGTAGATGAAGGAACAACTGCCCAAGAACAAATCAGTGAAGTATCTCACGCTGCACTCAAGAGAAAGGATGACATCACCAACCTGGAGTCCCAACTCGAATCGCTACAATCCATGACAGAAAAAGCCAGTTCACAATATGCACTGCTTAATTCGGCATTTGTGAAAGTGACTAGTATTATTTCCACCATCGACGCCATAGCAGAGCAGACTAATTTATTAGCGTTAAATGCTGCGATTGAGGCTGCTCGTGCAGGAGAGCATGGGCGAGGTTTTGCAGTAGTGGCTGATGAGGTACGATCCCTGTCATCATCAACTCAGGAAGCAACTTCAACGATCAGTGTGGCAATTAATGATATCGTCGCCCAGTTTGATCAGGTTAACGGGCTCATCACAGAATCCTCAGGACAGGCTAAATCAAGTCGCGACGCGATTCAAAGTGTTAAAACATCCTTTCAAGATATTGTCTCCCAAATCAATGGTCTTTCAGAATTCCTGGAAAGGATGAGTTCGGGGCTTCAAGAGTCTCGGGTCCAGGTTGAAAATATGACAGAAACACTAGAATTTGCGAAATCAAACAGCAATAATGTTTCAGATCAATCAGAGTTAATGAAATTGAATTTTGGTGAGTTAAATATTTCAACCAGAAAGCTTGCTGATCAGGTTTCACGATTTAAATTATAGCCTAATCGTGAAACCATTAACGATTAACCAGTAACTCGCTTAATGACGGCTGCAAACATCGTATCCGAATTTTCTAACGGAAAGCCCAACATTGACTGATGATCCAATTCAAACTCTGGATGTGAATCAAGGAACTTCTGAACCTGGTATTCATTCTCTTGAGGCATCCAGCTACAGGTTGCGTAAACTAAATACCCACCTGCTTTAACTGATAAACATGCCTGATTGATAATTTTCTCCTGCAGAGACAATAAATCAGTGTCTGGAATCGCACTCTCTCGCCAACGAGCATCAGGATTTCGTCGCCAGGTTCCGCCTGACGAACAAGGAGCATCAATTAACACCCAATCGAAACCACCTTGTGACCTGACTTCTTTAGGTTGCTTAAGCGGGCTCTCTGCATCCCAACCAAAGGTTCTGATATTAAAGTAAGAAGCTTTCTTTGCCCGTCGTTTGAGCTCTTTTAATTTAAATTCTCGAATATCTGTGGCCAGTACGATACCTTTATTTTGCAACTTCTCAGCGATAGCCAGAGACTTTCCACCTGCTCCGGCACACACATCCCAAACTTTATCGCCCGGCTTGGCCTCAACACTTTCCGAGATATGTTGACTCGCCAGATCCTGAATTTCGAAAAGCCCCTGCTTGAAGGTATTGGTTTCGTGTAAACCTGTTCCTCCTGAAGCAGAAATCCGATCCCCTTCCCTATTTACATTTACACCTTCGTTCAATAACAGCTGATATAAATCGTCAGAAGATGTTTGTTGCTGAGGGCGCAACCAAATAGGTGGCAATTGATTTTGGCCTTTGACAAATTGGAGCTGTTGTTCTTGATTCCAACCACTGATCTTGGATCGCTCTGTTAATGATTCATTCCATAGTGGCCGCCAACCATCGCTAAAAGCATTAAAGTCAGTATCTAACTGGCTGCTTTGTTTAAGATGGTTATCTACAAACCACTGGCACCTTTTTTCTGCATCGGGCAATTCTTTTGGAGCGGGTGAATTTACATCATGGATCAACGCCAACCAATACCAGAAATAGGGTGTAGAAATATCAGATAGTTGGGCAGTAGACCATTGTTTATCCCATTTCTGCCAAGCCTGATTTTGACCTTTTTTATAGGCTAATTCTAAAGCTTCAATATATTGCAGATTCCTCATCGCAGAAAACATTGCATTACTATATTCCATGCGATCTCTCTTACCAAACTGCTTCTGAGTTTGATAATAGCGTTTTAGCCAGCGATCTAACTGATTCCAATTCTTTTCCGCACACCAAGCGTCCCAAATGTTAAATAAATGTGGGTACCTAAAGCTAGCCCAGTTGTCCATTATCTATTTTCCTAAATTATCAGTCATTAAATGAATTGCCCTCAGTATACCACCGAACCAATTGCGCAGGCTTCTAAAAAATCTGGTATCCAAATAAATGGATCTCTGTAAAATAATATTGTCAGATTGTTAACTGCAACACTCGAAAGTAGCGAGTTATTGTATTTATATTTATTTCAACACCATAATTGAGACCCGATATGACCCAATGGACGCCTGCCACCTGGAGAGACAAAACTGCTACTCAGCAACCTGTTTATCCTGATCTAGATGCACTACAAGAAGTAGAAACTCAACTAGGTAAACAACCTCCGCTGGTTTTTGCTGGAGAAGCCAGACAACTTAAGGATGAGTTAGCACGGGTAGCCAGAGGAGAAGCCTTCTTATTACAAGGCGGAGACTGTGCCGAGAGCTTTGCACACTTTAACACCAATGGCATTCGAGACACGTTTAAGGTGATGCTACAAATGGCTATTGTTCTAACATTTGGAGGTCAGAGCCCGGTAGTAAAAGTCGGACGCATGGCAGGCCAATTTGCCAAACCACGATCATCTGACACAGAGACAATCGGTGGTATTTCACTACCAAGTTATCGCGGAGACATCATAAATGGATTCGAGTTCACTGAAAGTGCCCGCACACCCGACCCCAAACGCATTATGCAGGCATATCATCAATCTGCGTCAACTCTCAATTTACTTCGGGCTTTTGCTGCCGGTGGTATGGCTGACCTAAATCGGGTTCACCAATGGAACCTGGATTTTGTTGAAAACAGTCCTCTGGCTGAGCGTTATCAAAGCCTGGCGAATCGAATAGATGAAACCATGGCCTTTATGTCTGCCTGTGGCATTCGACCTGAAAATTCACCACAGCTCAGAGAGACCAGTTTCTACACATCTCACGAAGCCCTGTTGCTACCCTATGAAGAAGCCCTTACCCGGAAAGATAGCTTAACAGGCGACTGGTATGACTGTTCTGCTCATATGATTTGGATCGGAGACCGCACCAGACAGCCAAATGGCGCTCATGTTGAATACTGTCGTGGAATCAATAACCCTATAGGCTTAAAGGTCGGTCCAACGACCCAGTTGGATGACTTGAAACAATTACTGCACACACTGAATCCTAATAATGAAGTAGGGAAGATAAACCTGATTGTTCGAATGGGCGCAGATATGATTTCCGACAAATTACCCGAATTAATTCAGGCAGTGAAACAAGAAGGGATGTCTGTTGTCTGGAGCTCAGACCCTATGCATGGGAATACTCAAAAACTTGAAAACGGCTATAAAACTCGAGCAGTAAACGATGTACTTCGAGAAGTAAAATCATTTTTTGAGATACATAAATCAGAAGGTTCTGTCGCTGGTGGTGTCCATTTTGAAATGACCGGTAATAATGTCACCGAGTGTATCGGCGGAGCCTTTAATATTACCGAATCAGACCTATCAAGACAGTACGATACACAATGTGACCCCAGATTGAATGCTGATCAGGCACTGGAATTAGCATTTCTGATTGCTGATTCCATAAAACCTGCGTAAAAGAGTAGTTAAAAGATCAATTACTATTGTTAACCAATAAGGAATTGTCATGAACCTATTTAAAGCTATTACAATATTCTCAATGTCAGTATTAGTTGCCTGTGGCGGTGACGAAGGCCCATCAAGAGAAGAGCAAATTACAAATTGGGTGAAAGGTAAAACTCCTGAGTATTGGCACCAGAAGGCTTATAGTGAGCTAGAAGATATAGCCACTCTAACTGTAAGCCTGGAATCACCCTATGATGTTGACTACAAACCACATCCAAGTTGGAAAAAACAATCGGATGCCCGACGTTTCTGCCCTACTCAGGGAGAGATGGCCAACATGGGATTTACCGGATTTAAATTGATCGTTATAACCAAAGGCGAAAAAGCGGGTAAATTTACAGAAATCCAATGTATACGGTAAATCCTTATTTTGCAGGTAATTCACTCGGACTATCATTTTATTGTCATTGCCAAGCCGCCAAACCAGTTGAGCGTACCATCAAAGTCTGGGCGATTAGGGTTGTCTGTGTATCAGGAACTTCAAGCGGTATACCCAGAAGCCAGGTGTGTTCATCGCCTGGACTATGAAACGTCTGGCTTAATGGTATTTGCTCGTGGAAAAACTGCAGAAAGGCATCTTTTTGAGCAATTTAGAAAGCGTTTGGTGCATAAAGAATATCAAGCTATCTGTGTCGGATCCCCGCCCAAAAATAGTGGCTGCATACAATTCCCTCTAAGCCCGGAACACATTCATTCTCCTAAAATGACCTACCTGCATTCGAACGGAAAGCAGGCTACAACTCATTGGCACGTAAACCAAAGGTTCGCGGAACACTGGATAGCGAACTTAAAGCCTGAAACAGGCAGGCGACATCAACTTAGAGTACATCTTATGGCTATCGGCTCACCCATAGTAAATGATCCTCTATATGGAACAGTCGATACATCACTTTCAAGAATGTATCTGCATGCGACTCTCTTGAGTTTTTTACACCCCATTACCAAAAACCGGTTAGTTTTCAATTCTGCTTCTAACTTTATCTCGAAAATACAACTAATATGATATTTTTCAATAGGTTATAGCCATATATTAAAGTAAATTAAAAATATCTCTTGCTAAATTTAAAAATTTGTTTGATTCTAGGTTGTATATGTATTTAGCAATGATTTCTGTGTCTAGCAAACTTAGCGGTATCTTCACCTGAAACTCTTAATAATTTACTTTAACTTTAAAAGATAAGACTTTGATTATTTAGGTGTTGTACCCTTAGCTAAAATAACTTACAGTATGGCAAATTGTTGCCGCTTTTAGATTATACTCTTAAATTAGATGCGATAATCTGGTAGTAAGGAAGAAAAATAATAAGGATGATTCCTAGTAGTGTTATTTCATTACTTTCGCAGTCTTAGCTTGGACTGAGTTCTATTAGGCATTCATCACAACTTCTTTAAGTATCAGAAACCTATCTCGTTAAGATGTTAATCTTTTGATGTAACGATAAATATTTAAGATCGATTTAAATGTTATTTACAGTGAGATATCGGGAACTTATATCACTATGGGTGTCAGGGTAGGGATAAATCAATGGTTAACGTGACTGTTAAACCGGAAGTAAAATGATTAGTAATAGACTAGATAATCCAGGCTTTACTTCGTCTAATGCCACCGATGTAGAAGATTACCGTCTTGACCAGGATTTATGTAGACTAGCCCAAAATACGCCTTTTGGCATGATTATATTAGACCAAAACTTCACACCCATTTATTTAAATTCAATTGCAGAAGATGTTACCGGGCTCAATAATGATAGCTGCTCCTTACGAGCGCTGTTATCTTCGGTGAGTCCGAATGATCGCAATCAAGTTGTACAAAGCTTAAAGTTCGCCATTAGTAATCAAAACACCGATGAAACCTTTGCTTCTATAGGTCCTGAAAAAGACAAATGCAGAATAACATGCTTTTTATTGAACTCCCGACTGATACTAAATATTGAAAGTAAGACACAGCATCAAGCCTTGCAAGACAAGCTGGATTTAACGAATAAGCGTTGGAAGAACACTCTACAAGATCATAACCTGGGGTCATGGGACTGGAATACTCTGAATAGCCTGGTCAATGTATCAAATGACTGGAATAGCCTTCAGAACCCAAATTCCACAGGTAGCAAGGTTACCCTTCTCAATCTTTATAAACAGATTCATAAAAACGACCGCAAAAAGACTCGCCTTCTGGTTGAAAACTACTTTCACGGAATCAGCGAGAAATTAGAGCTTGAATTTAGGTTTCTGCAATCTGCTAATGACTATCAATGGGTACAGGTAAGAGGCAAGGCCATTACCTTCAATCAAAACAACAACCCCTCAGAAATCATTGGCACCATAGTTGATATAACCGACGACAAAAGAAAAGAAGCAGAAATAAAGTATCTTGCATATTACGACCCATTAACTGCACTTCCAAATCGTAAAAAACTACAGGAAGCAGTGGACATTAGGTTAGCAGTTGCTGATAGATATGAGCAACACGGCGCCATGTTGCATCTGGACCTGGATGAATTTAAATTAATTAATGATTCCCTGGGTCACCATGTTGGTGATCAATTATTAAAAGAGATCGCAAAGCGGTTATCTAATTGTATTCGTGCAGGTGACTTATTAGTTCGCCTGGGTGGTGACGAGTTCGCCATATTACTAGGTCAGCAAAGTGATAATCGCGATAAAATTGCCAATCAGGCACTGCACCTATCTCGAAAAATTTTAAATACTGTATCCCAATCACTTAACCTGAATGAACACATTGTTTCCACAGCAGCCAGCATCGGAATCGCTATATTTCCATTCGATGGCACCACATTCGACGAGTTGTTAAAACATTCCGATGCAGCCATGTATCGTGCCAAAGAAAAAGGCCGTAATGGTTATCATTTTTATGAGGATGCTTTGGAAGCCTCTTTGCATAAAAAATTAACCACTCAAAATGAGCTGAGAAATGCCATTCACAATAATGAACTCATTTTATACTATCAGCCCAAAATTCGTATCTCGGATGGTAAGATAATTGGCGCAGAAGCCCTGGTTAGATGGCAGTCAAAAGAAGGTTTAATTCCTCCCGATGAATTTGTACCTATCGCTGAAGAGTCAGGACTTATTGTTCCTCTGGGTGACTGGGTTCTTAATAATGCCATAGAGCAAATGGCTGAATGGGCAGTATTCGATGCATTCAAAGAGTTAGATCATATTGCGATCAATGTTTCAGCTCAACAGTTGCAAGACCCTCTATTCTCAAACAGGATCCGACTATTTCTGAATAGGCATCCCAGGCTGGCCGATCACCTTGAAATTGAAATGACTGAATCTGCTTTCATTCAAGAACCTGAAGCTGCAAAGCTCCGTCTAAATCAAATTCGCGACTTAGGACTTACTCTGGCTATCGATGATTTTGGCACCGGATATTCAGTATTGAGTTACCTTAAAGACCTGCCCTTTGACGTCATTAAAATTGACCGCTCGTTTATCAACAGCATTGAAACAAAGGGAACAGATCTGGCATTAATCAAGGCTATTATTTCTATGGGTAAAGCACTCAATATGAAAGTCGTTGCAGAAGGTGTCGAGAATGTCGCTCAGCTTGAACAACTTAGAGCTCTGGAATGCGACTTTGTTCAGGGCTATTACTATTCACCACCCGTACCTGCTCATGAATTTTGGACCCAATTTATCCAGTCACAAGAAATTCAGCAGGCCCTCTAACGAATCTGGTACAATTGTCTGAAACCAATATTGGCAAAGGACATAGGCGTGGATCCAGTTTTATCCATCTTGCACCGAAATATCGAACAAATTCAACCAGATGCATGGTTGCTAGGCATTCCCTCTACTTCTGGGCCTGTTCCTGAAAAAGACAGTCTATTCTGTACAACATTTGATGCTCAGGCACTTGAAAACTGGCAGCAATACGACGTCCATTTGGGCTGGAAAGAACCTGAGGATAGTCGTACTCAGGTTATTCTCTATCTCAGTAAATCAAAACCCGAAACCTCTATGTTTATCGACTGGGCAGTATCATACCTTTCGAAATCCGGAGGGCAGTTGTGGATTGTTGGCGAGAACTCTGCCGGAGTGAAATCAGTACCAACCTTACTTAAAAATAAGTCCCTGAAAGGGTCCAAACTCGACTCAGCCCGACACTGCGGAATATTTTCTGTAGAAATTTCGTCCTCGTCAGTTGTAAACACCTGGAATATTAAAGATTACTTAAAAATATTCCATGCTGACAAAAATATTCAATTGAGTAGTTTGCCTGGAGTATTTAGCCATCAAAGACTGGATCAGGGTACAGCGTTATTATTAAGTTCACTTCCAGAGAAAATATTCGGCCCCGTGCTAGATTTTGGGTGTGGTTGTGGCGTAGTAGGTACTCACATATTAAAGCAACACCCGGGAATTGAGGTAGATTTTCTTGATATCAATTGGCTTGCCATTGAGTCAGCAAAGAATACGATCAGCCTGAACTCATTCAGGGCAGGTGAATTTTATTGTAAAAATGGTATCTCAACATTAAAAGGTAAATATCAACACATTATCAGTAATCCGCCCTTCCATGACGGAGTCAGAACGAATTACAGTGCTACGGAGCAATTTTTAAACGATGCGTTCCAAAAGCTGTCTATCGGTGGAGCCTTAACCATTGTTGCGAATCAATTTTTAAAATACGAGCCCATTATCGAAAAACGATTTGGTAAGGTTACTGAATTAAAGCGATCGGATGGATTTAAAATATTACACGCAAAAAGGATTAGGTAACTGTGAGTAATGCTATCGAGTTAAGGCACCTTCGAACGTTAAAAGCGATTAAAGAATCCGGTAGCATTGTCGATGCTGCTGAACGCATTCATCTAACTCAATCAGCAATATCTCACCAGCTAAAAGAATTAGAAAACCGTCTGGACACACAAATATTGGAGCGTAAAAGTCGCCCAATGAAATTTACCAGCGCGGGTAGACGACTTATTGAGCTAGCAGACCAGATTCTGCCTCACGTCAATAACGCTACCCGGGATATTCAAAAAATGGTTGGTGGCCAAGCTGGTCGGCTACACATCGCGATTGAATGTCATAGTTGTTTTCAATGGTTAATGCCCACTATTGATCTCTATCGCGAAAGCTGGCCTGAAGTCGAACTGGATCTCATCAGTGGGTTTAATTTTGACCCCTTGCCCGCACTACAACAAAGTGAATTGGACCTGGTCATAACGTCAGATCCATTATCTATTGAGGGTATACGTTATATTCCCTTATTCAGGCATGAGTCCTTGGTTGCTGTTAGTAAAACTCATAGGCTAGCCAATAAAGGTAGTATTTTGCCAGTAGATTTTGCAGAAGAAACCCTTATTGCTTATCCTGTCGAAAAGCAGAGATTAGATGTATTTCGCGAGTTTCTGACACCTGCGGGGGTCGAGCCCAAGTCTATACGAACGGCGGAGTTGACCCTGATGATGATTCAATTAGTAGCTAGTGGGCGAGGTATCTGTAGCCTACCAAACTGGGCTATGGCTGAATATCGTGACCGTGATTATATTCGAACACTCACATTAGGTCAGGGTGTTTGGGCAACCCTTTATGCAGCAGTAAGATCCGAT